>Ga0156394_1113_pt1 | contig 9557 bp, 9 predicted proteins | sample RifOxyA3_FD_108038 | JGI IMG/M metagenome (GOLD analysis project Ga0156394, IMG submission 108038) | Lentisphaerae bacterium RIFOXYA12_FULL_48_11 | reverse complement strand
CCATGGGAGAAGCCAGTCTCAGGGTTGCATTCGGCCGCGAAATGCTCAGCGCAAAGGCCGCCAGCACCGATATCGTTGAAGCCAGCGCGAAAGCATATCTTTCCTGCGTAAACAGGTATTTATCCGCAAAGGAGAGGCACTGAGGTTTTGCCAGTAGTATAATATGTTAGAATCTAGAAAAATCGAAATAATACTGTAGCCGGAGGGGTGTAGCGATTACTCAGATCATTCCAACATGGCGAAATATACAGGCGAAGCATAATCGCAGCACTAAAGGTCTAATGTACCGATCGGAACTGGTTGAGAATGAAATGACAAATGCATTTTGAGTTCATTCTCATTGAAAGGCTTGATTAGATATCCACACGCTCCAAGCCTCATCATTTCCGTTATAACTTCCCGGTTAACATACGCCGTGATCAAAAGTACCTTTGTATTCTTGGGCAGGTGAATATTTTTCATAAACCAAATGCCGCTGAATTCAGGCATCTTATAATCAACAAGTGCAAAGTCATACTCCCCTTTGTCTATTGCAACCATGGCATCCTTGGCAGAAGAAAAACAATCCACTTCATGATTCATTAACATAAGTGCACGCTGAAGAGATTTAAGAACATTTTCCTCATCATCTAACAGTAATATTTTCATAGCCCTCCTCCTTTACTCAAGTTTCAGTATTTCATTATTTTCACCGGAGGCAAAAGCTTCGAGGTAAGGTTCAGTTGTAAACGTAGACACATGGTTCATCTTCCAGAGAATATCGCAAACGGTTTCTATTGCATTATATGCTTTCATTATCACTTCATGAGTTTCACTCGACAGGTCGTCTTTCCTCTTAATCATAACCATGCAGGTTCTTAATACTGTCACAGGCTGACTAAGGTGATGACATGCCGCACCAAGAGTCTGGATCATTACCCTGTGCCGTTCCACTTCAAGAAGCTGTTTCCGCTGGTCTTCGAGCTGCTTAAGCATGGCGGCTTTTGTTATTACATTGACTATCGACCTTTCCAGCATCTCAAGAGAAAGCGTGCCTTTTATCAGGTAATCCATTGCGCCTTCTTTTAAGGCATCCACAGCAACCTGCTCATTACCTGCACCCGTCAGGAGAATAATTGGCATATCTGGAGACATGTAATGCATTTCTTTTAAACAGGTTAGCCCGTCCCTGCCGGGCATTACGTAATCAAGCAAAACGCAATCAAAAGGAGATTCCCTGAGCTTGTTTATCGCATCATCAGCAGATCCTGAATCAACAACCTCAAAATACGCATTCAACCTGGAAAAATGCACGAGATTAAGAAGCCGCTTGTGGGCTTTACGAAAATTATCATCATCATCGACCAGAAGGATACGATATATATCCTTATGCGTAACGATAAAATCTTCCGGCATAATTCACCTTCGTCAGGCAGCATCGATTTTAACATTTTTGCGGGTATCAGAGTTGGACGGCAACGAAACAGTGAAAACAGACCCTTTATTCAACTGGCTCTCAAACCAGATTTTGCCACCATGTTTATTTACAATGCTGTAGACAAGACTTAACCCAAGCCCAGACCCTTCCCCAATGTCTTTTGTTGTAAAGAATGGTTCAAAGATATGTTCTTTCACATCATCAGACATTCCCATCCCGTTATCGGCTATATGCACTTCTATACTTCCATTATTACAACAGCTGTGGATTCCAATATCACCACGCTCCATACCGCAATCGTCAGAACCATTCCTGGCATTAATTGCATGAACCGCATTTATAATAATGTTGAGAAATGCCTGACACAACTCCTGCGGGCAACACAGGAAAGCGGGCAAGTTGTCACCGAGTTCAAGCTTCATTTTGGCAATATATTTCCACTCATTACGCGACAAGTTCACCGCATCCGTTATGATCTGGTTGACATCATAAGAAACATACGGCTGGTCTCCATTTCGCATAAACGACTTCATTGACCGGACCATTGTCCTGATTCTTTCCATACCATCAATTGATTCTGCGATCGTCTGCTTTAGTTCGTCCCGGAAATATTTATAACGGGCCTCGCCAAGAGACGCCTCAAGCTCTGCGATTAAAACCTTTCGGCGCGCATCATCGGCGCCAGCCTCGCAGAACCTTTCGCTTTTCCTCAAGACATCCTGCAAAGTTTCAAATGCCTTCGAGATAAATTCCAGATTAGCGCGAACAAACTGTGTCGGCGTATTGATTTCATGAACTATCCCCCCGGCAAGGACACCGATCGCTTCCATGCGACGTTCCTGGCAGACAAGCGCCTGCAGTCTGTGCATTTCAAGTTCAGTCCTTTTACGCTCAACCGCATATTTCAGAGTACGGACAAGATGACGCCCATCATCACGCCCCTTCACGAGGTAGTCCTGCGCTCCTTTCTTCAAACTGCCAATGGCAATTTCCTCATCAGATGTCCCACTCAGAATGACGACAGGGACATCAGGCTTTAAGTCATGCAGGGAATAAAATGTATCAATACCAAAACTATCAGGGAGGTTAAGGTCAAGGATCACCAAATCAATGCAATCTGACTCCAGGATAATTCTGGCCTTAGAAAGTGAAGTCACACTCTTGATCTCAAATCTGCCGCCACTTTCATGTCTGAGCAGTCGCGTGAGCAGTGATGCCTGCTGAACATCATCCTCCACGAGAAGCGTCCGATACGCGTCGGTTTTCATAAAGACCACAAGAACGAAACCAGACAAAAATCAGACTTGTCGCAAACAAAATAATGAATTTAAGTCATCCCCCAACTGCGGGTATTTTAGGTCACTAAACCAGATTCTGGCAAGGAATTTCCCGGGCTTTATTCGTCTCATTTCTGAGAGGATATAAGCTGCATATTACCAACAAATTACAGACGCCATCATCAGAAACGTGGCGGAGCGAATATTTAAAAACACAAGACCCTCTCCAGGCGGCGGAGTAGCTAAATCTAATTTTCAAGCAGGCGCATGATCACTTTGAAAACACGCTAAAGAATTTCGCCAGCGCTGTCTTCTCCAGTTTTACAACTGAATCTAATTCTCCGGCATCAAGCCATACGCCTTTACAACTTGAACACTCATCGACCTTGATATGATTGTAATCGATTTCAATCAACTGCATGCCACATTTTGGACAACACATGTGATGAAGAGCCTTAAGCCGTTTTTTCTCTTCAACGGCAAGCAATTTCTGCTTTTCTTCTTCAAGTTTCTGCTTCTTCTCAAATTCTTTCCTGGCGATATATTCTTCTTCCTGAGATAATTTTTTAAATGGCATGCCCCCCCCTTTTCAGAACACAATGATCAAATAACGTTTTCCATCAAAATACATATTACTATAATAACTCATCTAACTGTGATGACAAGTCTCCTTATATATGGAACTTTACTCATAGCCCACACCGTAAGCGCAGACCAGACAAAAACAGCAAAAATCATTACAATCACTGCAAATTCAACCCTCACAAAGGAACCGGGGAAACCTGCATGAGCTAATAACCTGATAAAGAGCGGATGTAGAACATAAATACCCAATGTTAAAGGTGCAAGCCGAGCAAGCAGTAGCAGAAATTTTGCATCTTTCACAGCATGGAAGAACCGAAAAATACAAACAGCCATTACAAGAGTAAAGGGACTGAACGAACCAGAAAGCCAAGCAACAAGCCCACCCTGGTAATTCCGTGAAAAACAAAGAAATACAACAAGAGAGAGCGTCGTTGCCGTGAAAAGAAACACACCAAGGCATATTTTATCCGTTATTTTACCACTGATGTTCGCAATGAATAATTCATACCCGAGTAGAAAATATGGTACAAAAGGAAGGAAAAGAAAGACAATATTATGACAAGGCAAGAAGGAGGAAAGACTTCCAGCCATGGTCATAATACAAGTCAAAACCAGCGAGCATATCACCACAAGTCTCCTGATCGATCGAGTGATCTTTGTAATACACCAGCATAATACAGGAGTAATCAGATAGAGTCCTGATATCATGTACAAGAACCAGAGATGATAATAAGGAACCCCTCGCCAAAGATCGTTCCAGAGGTGGCCCCAGGTCAATTCAGGCTCGGACATCCAACGCAGAAGAATGTAAAATACAGTCCAGAAAGAAACCTGTCCGACAAAGCTTAATCTTCTCCCAAAGAAACCTCCTACATCCTCATGGAAAGGTCTGGTTAAAAACAACGCCCCGCTTATCAGAACAAAAACCAATACACACGAAGAGATAAGAGACATTACAATATTCGACGTCCACCAACCAATCGAAGTGAAAGGTAACGATGAGAGCAATGGAGCAACGACATGAAGAGCTACAACACCAAAACAAGCTGATACCCGCAACGCATCCAGCCATGCAAAACGCTCCTTCACATTACACAAACTCATCAACATCCCTTTATTAATGCACTTTGGACCGCGCCAGAATATTACCGGTCAAAGAATATTCTTTCATAATATGAACATTCTCATCGACAAGATCAGGCCTGTCTTCTGGTCTTACATAATAATAGTCATATTCACCCTTAATTCCTTCCCTCGTAACTATGGGCAACCAGAACGGTCTTTTTACTGCATAATAATAATTCAGCGAAGGTTCAAACATCCAACTGATACCCAACCTGATTTTTCCACTAATTCCCCTCGCCTTGACATCAGCTTCTATATCTTCGAGCACTTGCTCAACATCTGCCGTATATTTCCATATCAACGAATGACCAAGGTTTGCAACTCGCATTGCATGGAAACAGGAGCCAGCCGCGCATACAACAAGTAGAATAAGTGCAGTAACCCGAACGACTTTCCGCACTGAAGCCCAAAAATATGCGAAAAGAAGGACACATAGCACTTCAAACAGAATGAGAAAATGCAACGCAGTCCGATCCAACGGGTATGGCGTACCAAAAACAAAATGCTGAAAAATAACAAGACTTGCAGTTACAGAGATAGCCATCGACACAAGGAAAATATCTGCGAAATCTTCAGACATATTTTTTTTCAGCTGCCAAACAACGACACAAACCAATATAGCAAGCACAGAAGCCACAGAGATCTTTATCACCATCAAATATACAGGCAAATAATTGCATTCATATCCTGATACGGAAATCAAAGATATAATGGTATCGCTCCATAACCCTGATCGCCCCCCGTAATAAAGCGTTTTTTCTCTGTAAAAATTCAAACCGATGGGAACCAGAACCAGCAACATCAGGACTACATGCTTACCTAAATAGTAACTCTCTGCCGCAGTTTTCGTTAACCCGCTCCAGATGTTACCGCTATTGCCTGACCTTAAGTGATTCATCAGGACGACAATTAAATACCCTCCAACAATGCCACCAAAAAAATTAAGGAACGACAAATTGGCAAAAGCCGACAACCCCGCACACCAGAATGCAGCCAAAATATATCCCTTTCCTTCAACACCCATTCTCGTTCCGCACAGCAACAAATGTACACACAGCAACATCAAGGCCATGGCAATCCCATATCCCCTCGCCAGCGAAAAGAAATCCAAAACGAACGGATTCACATTCAAAACAACGAAAGAAAGAACCAGAAAATAAGGATTAGAAAGGCGCCTGCGCAAAAAGAAAAAAGATGTTAGCATGAAAAGGACATGCGCAAAAAGATTTGGCAATCGCAATGCAAACTCGCTGCTCCCAAAGATTTTGGAAGAACAATACATAAGTATTGTGTTTAAAAAATGGTTATTTGCACTGTAACAGTCCATTATCGAAGATACGCCCGGCAGAATAAACAGGAGGTATGTAACTCCCTCATCATGAACAAATGGGAGACGATAAGCCCTCAATGAGGTATATATAAGTAAACATACAGAAATAAGACTGCATATACCTCCTGCAAGACAAAATCTCCTGATTTTGATTGTACCATTCATTTTTTACTTCGGATCTCACCGCAATATAACAGATTAGATCACCCTATACCTATGAATAATCGGCCCATAAACAAACAGGCAACCTCTGCTACATTTTTGTATATAAAAAACTCAAAATAATTCTTGCTACTATATTAGCAGTTCGATAGAAACCTTCCCGTTAATTGTGTAACGATTTCTACGTTCACAATCCTCCTAGATGAATCTTCGGTCGGTTCATGCAGTTAAGTAGTGCTGATTTCGATTTAGTGAAAGCGTATTTTCGGAGTGGACTTTCTGCGGCCTCGTGATGGAGCCGTCAGAATATAGCAAGTAAAGTACTTTATATGGATACAGGTCTGATAGTCTTCTTATTAGTATGTGTACCGTTGGTGGGCTCATTCGTTCTGCCTCTAATAGGCAGATTCTCTGAAGAGACACGAAACCTGACAGCCATATTCTTTGTTCTCGTCTCCCTTGTTGCGTGTATTTTTCTTGTACCAATTGTTATGGCCGGAGAGACTATCACCGTCCAGATCGCAGGTCACAATCTGTTTTTCGCCGACAAGCTAGCCGTTTTCATGGCGTTTGTGTCATCCCTGGTAGGATCAATAATAGTCCTTTATTCCTTCGGATATATCAGTCATTACGAACACAGAAATGAATACTATTTCATGGTGGTTCTTTTCCTTGGAGCAATGATGGGCCTTGTTTTTTCACGTAATTTGATCGCCTTGTATCTCTTCTGGGAAATAACAGCGATAGCCTGCTGGCGATTAATCGGATTTTTCAGGGAAAAGAATTATGTACTTAAGGCCGACAAGGCGTTTCTGGTAACCGTATTCGGAGCGCTCATGATGCTGCTTGGTTTCATTATAGTAGCAAACCAGGCTGGTTCTTTCGATATTGGAACCATAGTGAAGAACCTTAACGGAAGACACATATCAAACTATGCTGTTCTCTTCATTCTTGCAGGAATTCTCTCGAAATCAGCCACTGTTCCGTTGCATACATGGCTGCCTGATGCAGGTGTAGCCCCCTCTCCGGTCACAGCACTCCTGCATGCAGCAGTACTGGTAAAGATTGGAGTCTACGTTTATGCACGTCTATTTGTCGCATCTTTTGAAATCGATGCGATGTGGCACACAATAGTGCCTGTTATAGCAGGTATAAGCGCTCTTGTTTCTGCTGGAGCCGCCATGATTGAAACCGACCTGAAGCGTATTATTGCTTATTCTACGATAAGTCAGATTGGTTTCATTTTCCTCGGCCTTGCTATCGGCAACGACGTCGGAATCGCTGGTGGACTTCTGTACATATTGATGCATAGCATTGCAAAGGGTGGCCTCTTTTTATGCGCAGGTATAGTCGAGCAAAATGCCAAAACAAAGGATATTACAAAGATGGGAGGCCTTATTACGGTAATGCCTATCACGGCAATCTCATTTATTCTATGCGCCTTCTCGGTTATGGGTATTCCTCCGTTTGGTGGCTTCTTCAGTAAATACATGGTAATGGCTGGAGCCCTGAATGCCGGCCAAATACTTATTACAATGACGTTCCTTGTCGGGGCCTTCATGACAATAATTTACCTGTTCCGGGTTTTTGTAATGATATTTCTCGGAGAATCCAAGGGCTCGATTGTAAACGTCAAGGAAGGTTCACAAGTCATGGTTTTCAGCGTAGCTCTGCTCGCGATGCTTTCGCTGGCATGCGGTATATTCATTAAGATTCCTTTTGATTTTGTCCAATCGGCAGTCAGCCAAATGACTGGAGGCCTACTGTGATAAATCCAGCTTATATGCAAATAATGCCGATCGTTTTACCCATAATCGCCGGCATGCTGGTATTGGCACTTGAGAAAAAGCAAAGCGAAATAATGTGCGCCTGGGCCACTTTTATTGCAACGGCAGTCAATCTTCTCATATGCGCATCGATGTTTGGCAAGGAATGGTCTATTATTGTGCCATGGGCCGGAATATTTAATTTTGAATTTTCCCTTCGCCTCTATCACTTCAGTTCATTTATTATTCTCGCGTCTGCAGGTTTTGGATTCCTGATCTCGCTCTATTCGTTCTCCTTTATGAATGGCAGGGAGAAAATCAACCAGTTCTATTCCTATTTCCTGATTACCATAGGTTTGGTTAACGGTGCTGTTCTCGCGGACAACATCATTGTTATGTTGTTCTTCTGGGAATCCCTGCTCCTGACGCTATTCGGCATGATCGTCATAGGTGGGAAAACAGCATTCAAAACCGCAGTAAAGGCTTTCATCATTTCAGGCGTGGCAGACCTCTGCATGATGATCGGTGTGGCACTCACGATACATCTCGCCGGCACCATGAACATGTCGGAGATTCATCTGGCTATCTCCAGCAAGACGGCAGCAGCTGCATTCCTATTCCTTATGATTGGAGCAATTGCAAAGGCTGGCTCAATGCCTTTCCATAGCTGGATTCCGGATGCAGCAGTTGATGCCCCTCTCCCCTTTATGGCACTGATCCCCGCTGCACTGGAAAAACTGCTCGGAATTTACTTCCTGGCAAGGATATCCCTGGACCTCTTCAAAATCACCCAGCATTCTCTTCTATCAACAATCATGATGACCATAGGGTGCATCACAATTCTACTGGCCGTAATGATGGCCCTTATCCAGAAGGATTATAAGAGGCTCCTCTCTTTCCACGCCATAAGTCAGGTAGGATACATGATTCTGGGAATCGGTACCGCCGTTCCGGCCGGGATCGTTGGCGGCCTCTTCCACATGATCAATCATGCCATGTATAAGAGCTGTCTGTTCCTCTCTGGTGGTTCTGTCGAAAAACAAACGGGCACCACTGACTTAGCCAAGCTGGGTGGCATAGCCTCCAAAATGCCTATCACCTTTATCTGTTTTATTGTTGCAGCGGCATCGATTTGCGGAGTTCCGCCCTTCAATGGATTTTTCTCAAAGGAACTGGTGTATGACGGCGCACTTGAGAGAGGTAGAATTTTTTATTTTGCAGCATTGCTTGGCTCGTTTTTCACCGCTGCATCATTCCTGAAGCTTGGGCATGCCGCATTTCTAGGAAAGTCATCTCCTGAAAGCGCAAATGTCAAAGAAGCCCCACTTCCTATGCTTATCCCCATGATCACCTTAGCTGGTCTCTGTGTGTTCTTTGGATTCTGGAATCATATACCCCTGAGATCGCTCATACAGCCCATTCTCGGCGAACACAGGCTTGAAGGACTCGACTTCTCAGGCTGGCCGCACAGTTCGATGCTGGTTATCGCAACGGTGGTTGTACTTATCGGCGCCATCATGAATCATTTTTGGGGTACGGAAAAATACGGAAGCGGGCTCCACGCCGCCGATCATATTCATGATGCACCTGTCCTGCATACTCTGTACGATCAGGCCGAACAGCGCATTTATGACCCATACGAGATAGGGATGAAAATCGCAGGGGTGCTGGCACGGGCAATGTCGCTGCTCGATAAAGCTATTGACTATCTCTACAATGTCGTTGTTGTCGAGATCACCTACACCTTTACCGGTATAATCAAACGCATGCACAGTGGCAGTTACGCTGTTTACGTAGTCTGGTCTCTGCTTGGTGCAATGGCAATCGTACTTTTTATAATGGGGAAAATATAGGATGTCTGCATTACTGATACTTGTACCTCTCGTGGCAGTATT
>Ga0156394_1159_pt2 | contig 9636 bp, 8 predicted proteins | sample RifOxyA3_FD_108038 | JGI IMG/M metagenome (GOLD analysis project Ga0156394, IMG submission 108038) | Lentisphaerae bacterium RIFOXYA12_FULL_48_11 | reverse complement strand
GGCAATCAATAAACACAGATGGAGTTACCGAAATGCCAGTAAGTGCAGGCTCAAACCAGGCCGACATTAGTCAGAGACTTCAATACCAGAAAGGTGGACTCGGCAGAATGTACTGGGATTACAGAGATTCACAAACCTTCAGATATCTAAAGGGTCCAGCAGTTCTGGATGCCGGTTGCGGTGAAGGAATTACCCTTGAAAAGCTTATCAGTCTTCACCCCGACTGGAACATTGAAGGCCTGGACATTGACGCTGAAAATGTATCCATCTGCAAGAATGTCGGACTGCCCATAAAACACGGCAGCTTGTATGAAGTGCCATACCAAGATGAACGTTTTGATTCGTGCCTTTTCATGGAAGTCATCGAACATCTAGAACACCCAGACAAGGCAATAGGCGAACTTGCAAGGGTTACAAAGAAGAACGGCCACCTGGTAATAGTTTTCCCTGTCGACTGGGCTATGTATACTGCAAGGCTAATTTGCCTTCGCTTCAAGGAAGCCACATTTGACCCTGGCCATCTCAGGCAATGGAAAACGAGCGATCTGGGGACAGTACTGCAATCCTGTGGTTTTGAATATATAAAGGCTATATCACTGCCCCTTCCAACACCTTTTGCATTGCATAAACTGGTTATCGCACGAAAAAAATGAAGTAACATGGAAAAAAACCTTAAAATAGGAATTCTGAAGATTCTTGCGATCTCCGCACTCGTCACATTCAGCATCCAGTCGTTTTCCGACAACAAGGCAGATGTAGATCTCTGGGGTAATACAGGCTTTGTCAAAGCCATGCCATGGGCACCGGAATTCCACCGTGAAAACACATTTTCATTTACAGATCCGCACCATTCATGGATCAATCACGAATGGTTCGCAGAGTATATTTTCAACAAGGTGCACAATACATGGGGAAACACAGGGCTTCTTGGGGTAAAACTACTACTAGGACTGATGATCATAGCCCTTTTGGCAAATCAGGTTACGAAGAATTGCACAACACCTATACTGCAATTCCTTTTTCTTGCGCTCACTATATCAACCATGGGGTATGGCTTTTCCATTCGCCCACACCTGTTCACATATCTTATGCTTGTCCTGTTTCTTACCTTGTTGAAGAACCACGCAAATAAACAGCCAGCGCTTCTCCTTCTTCTTCCTATCCTTGGCGTAATCTGGACAAACCTCCATGGAGCTTTTTTCATAGGGATAATCCTGTTAACAGTCTACGTGTTCTCAGAATATGCAAAATTGCTCTACAATGGCCGATTCAATCATCAGAAATCTTTTGCATTACTCTTACCCTCCACATGCTTTCTCCTGATTGCCGTATCTCTGATAAACCCCTACGGTCTGCAATTATGGAACTTCATAATTGACTCCGCAGTTACACCCCGTACATACCTCAGCGAATGGGCCCCCTTTAATCCCATCAGCGGATTCTGGGATCATTCTGACTTCATGGCACTTTCAGTTCTAACTTTAGGATCGTTTTTCTTCTCGCACAGGAAAAAAGATCCGACATGGATATGCATATTAATCATGGCCTTCCTCTCCGCCATTGTACTTCGCAGAAACATCCCTGTTTTTGCCATAGTGGCATGTTACGTCGTACCAGAGCACATCGAGGATGCTTTCGCCAGCAGGACTAGACGTCTAATCTCTATTTTACCAAAGCCATTACTAATAACTTTGTTGTCATTTCTTATAGCCTGTTCAGCCTGGTTTACAATCAAGGTCAACAAAATCAATCCCCTTGAAATCGAAGTTCCACAGGAACGCTATCCTGTAAGCATTGTGTCATTCATTCAACAGAACAATATTAAGGGAAACATGTTCGTTTTCTTCGACTGGGCCGAATACTGCATATGGAAGCTGTATCCCGACTGCCGGGTGTTCCTTGATGGCAGATTTACTGATGCCTATCGCAAGGAAACAGTAACTGACTATCTAAACCTTCTTTACACACGAAAAGGATGGGAAAACACTCTCCAGAAGTACCCAATCGACATAATCCTGATACACAAGAATAATCCTTCCGCCAAAGCCATCTCTGATCTGAAGGAATGGAAACTGCTCTGCGAAAGTGATGTCGCGACCTTATTCCTAAGAGAGAATATATACTCAAATATCGCAGGCAAAATACCTGGAGAGAAGCCATTAAGGTTAGAAAGAGCTTCGTCTTCTTTTTTCCCATAGTGACATGGAATTATGAACGCCAAGAAGAGCAGGAAGTCTGCCTTGACACAATGTCCAATCCCAGTTAATTAGAAGTTTTACGGTTTAGAAATCAGGAGAAGTAAAAGCACCATGACAGCCAATATTATTGATGGAAAACAGATCGCTGCTGATATCAGAAATGAACTGAAGCATGAAGTTTCTGCTCTCAAGCAGAAAGGAATCACACCAGGACTTGGAGTTATTCTTGTTGGTGAAGATCCCGCATCCAAATCGTACGTAACAGCAAAGGAACGCGCCTGTGAAGAGATTGGCCTGTATTCAGACGACTACCGCCTCCCCAGAGAGACCACCCAGGCAGATCTCATTACCCTGGTAAAGAAAATGAATGCCGATCCAAAAATCAACGGAATACTTGTACAGCTACCACTACCCAAGCACATCAATGAGAGTGATGTGCTGATGGCAATAGATCCCGCCAAGGATGTCGACGGCTTCCATCCGGTTAGTGTCGGCAAAATGATGATCGGAGAAAAGGCCTTTCTGCCATGCACCCCGCATGGCGTTATTAAGCTTCTGGAAAGAAGCGGCGTAAAAACCGAGGGTGCCCACGTTGTTGTTGTCGGACGAAGCAACATAGTCGGAAAACCGGTGGCAAACCTTCTCTTCCAGAAAAAGAAGAATGCAAATGCAACCGTCACCATCTGCCATACAGGCACAAAGGACTTGTCATATTTTACAAAACAAGCGGACATCATAATTGCGGCCACAGGTAAACCCAACACTATAACGGCCGACATGGTGAAGAATGGTGTTGTCATAATTGACGTTGGCGTAAACCGTATCGAGGATACTTCCAAGAAAAGTGGATTCAGGCTGGTTGGAGATGTTGACTTTGAAGCGTTAAAAGGAAAAGCTAGCCTCATCACACCTGTTCCCGGGGGTGTCGGGCCTATGACTATCACAATGTTGCTTTTCAATACAGTTGAGAGCGCAAAAATGGCAAACAGAATTTAGCACACAGAGGAGAAAAAAATGTCGGTACAGGATTTCAAAAGCGCGTACAAGACCATAATGGATGATCATTTCACCCCCGGCATGGAAATAAGCTTTATTGACGGTAACCGCAAACAAACACTTGTTTACGAAAAAGCTTCATGGACCATCGACAATGTCCAGAAAGGCCTGCGGTACGGGGAGAATCCTGGACAGGAAGCCGCTCTTTACAAACTCGTTAATGGCAATCTTACTCTAGGCGATGTTTCATCAATCCTACCGGGAAAATATCTCGCTTCTGATGTAGAACTGCTTCAATCAGGAAAACATCCCGGAAAAACCAACATAACCGATGTTGACAGCGCCTTGAACATAATGCGGTACCTGACAGGCAAACCCTGCTGTATCATCGTAAAGCATAACAACCCTTCTGGTGTCGCGGTTGCTGATTCTCTTTCCCTGGCATATCATAAGGCAAACATGGCAGATCGTGTAGCTGCATTCGGTGGAGCAATCACCTTAAACCAAGAGGTGGACATCGAAACTGCAAAGCTGATAACAGAAAATTATGCAGAGGTTGTTGCCGCTCCTGAATTTGCTTCCGGAGTAATGGAGTTGTTCGCTAAAAAAAAGAATCTCAGAGTAATGAGAATTGCCAACATGACTCGGCTGCAAAATTATGAAAGGGAAAGAGTTGTCGATCTAAAGTCAATGATAGATGGCGGCATTGTAGCCCAGTGGTCGTTCTCACCGGTAACACGACAAAAGGGAGACCTTCTGCCAGCCCAAGCTTTATACAAAGGCAAGGAATACAGAGTCAACAGACTTCCTACCGACAAAGAGTGCGAAGATCTTCTATTTGGCTGGCTTGTTGAAGCCGGTGTTACCAGCAATTCTGTGCTGTATGTCAAAGACGGAGTTACGGTAGGCATAGGAACCGGCGAACAAGACCGTGTTGGAGTGGCAGAAATAGCCCGAGACAAAGCTTACCGTAAACTTGCCGACAGGATCGCATGGGAAAAGCACAAAACACCTTTCAACAACCTGACAGATCAGAACATCAAGAACTCAATCAATGAGGAAGTTGCGGCAAGTAAAGGTGGTCTTATCGGATGCTGCATGGTATCCGACGCCTTTTTCCCATTCCGAGACGGACTTGATGTGGGTATACGGGAAGGGGTCACGGCAGTAATCCAGCCGGGCGGCTCTGAACGTGATTATGAAGTTATCGAGGCCTGTAATGAATCAAACGTTGCAATGGTGTTTACAGGACAAAGAAGCTTCAAGCATTGATCGTTGAGAAATCAACATCGACAGGAACCCATTTACGTACCGAATTGATCAGGAATGTTTTATCTGCTCTCCTGAAATCATCAATGGTCAAAACCCGCTCCAAGATATCGCCTTTCTCGAGAAGATGTTCGCGGAAAACACCTGCAAGAAGCCCACAACTAACCGGTGGTGTAAAACGATTTCCATCGATTTCAACCACAACATTTGCAATGGTGCTCTCGGTTATTTCCCCACGCTCGTTCATGAGAATAACGTCATTAGACCCACCAGAAGACCGTTTTGCATTATCATATACGGAACGGTTTGTTGTCTTATGATATAGAAACACATCACATATTTGAACACTATTTGGCAAAATCCCTACTGACCAGCGTTGCTCTGGTCCAGGCATTCGGCTGCTTTCAATATAAATTCTGCCATCATTGTCCGCTCTTACCCTGATACGGTGGTTACCTTCCCCCAGACTTTCAGAATAATTCAAAAGTTTTTTTTCAAGATCATCACTCGAGACACGATAATCGAAATATTCAGCCGACCTCACCATACGAGCCAAATGCTTCTCCAGAAGGAAATAGCCCTTATGATCTTCCCAAAGTATTGTCTCCAGAATAAAGAAATCCGGTGATTGTCTTTTCAGAACTTCCGCCTTGATAAGACATTCTTCGTACTCCGAACCGGCATGAGAATCCCAGACAATTCCTCCACCTACACCGTATTCCGCCTCTTCGTTTTGCTTGTCAATAACCGCTGTCCTTATCGCTACATTAAACCTCGCCCTCCTGCCCGGCATCAGATACCCGACACAACCCGTATAAATATTGCGGGGATCAGGTTCAAGGTCTCGTATAATTTCCATTGTTTTGACTTTCGGCGCACCGGTAATTGACGCACACGGGAAAAGAGCCCTGATAATATTAACAAAAGAAGCATTTGTTGTGCACTCCACGGTTGATGTCATCTGGAATACTGTCGGATATTTCTCTATTTCAAACATCTTGGGAACAATAACACTCCCTGTATCTGCTACCCGTCCCAGATCATTTCTTACCATATCCACAATCATTATGTTCTCAGCCCTGTTTTTCTCCGAGTTAAAGAGCTCTGCCGACATTATGCTATCCGCATCTACAGTAAGGCCGCGCCTGATCGTTCCCTTCATTGGTTTTGATATCAATCTTGTTCCATCAAGGGCAAAGAAAAGCTCAGGAGAAACCGAACAAACAGCCATGTCATTCGTTTCAATAAACGCAGCGAGACCAGTCTTCTGTGCGGCATATAAGCTTGCAAACAAAGCAAGGGGATCGCCTTTAAATTGAGCCCTCAATCGCATCGTGTAATTAACCTGGTATGTTGACCCATTCTGCAGGCAGTTCTTAATTCTGGCCATCGCCTTGTCATATTCGGACCTGGAAACCGATGGCCGCCATGCTCCTAAACTGAAAGAAGAACTTTTCTCAAGCGAGACAACTTCACTGTTTTCAAACAATCCGAACCAAACAAGCGGACAAGTCTTCGACAAGCGTGTTTTATAAACACGATCGATTCCGCCGGCAGCTTCATAAGAAATGAAGCCGGCTGCCTGTAATCCGCGGGCCACCCCATCTTCAACCGCAGACAATACAGGAATGACCTCATCTACATTGAACGCGGCAAGTATACTGGAAGGTTCACGAAAGAGTCTCCACCCTTCCCTGCCATCGACATCTCGCAAAATAACTCTGGGCCCGGCTTTTGTCATCGCGCAGCAATACAATTCCAACACATCCAAAGTCGAGCCGAATCATTGTCGCTTGCTCAAATTCTTCCGATAACATACACTCCGGGTACATTTTAGAGGTCTTACGACATGATTCGGCGTAAATTAAAAGATGTACAAAATTCTCTGGATATACGGAAAGTCCCTGTACAGAAAGTAGGCATTAGAAATCTCAGGTATCCAATCCTGGTCCTTGATCGCCGTAATGCATCCCAGAACACGGTCGCGACGATCAACATGTTCGTAGATCTTCCTCACAAGTTCAAGGGCACTCACATGTCCAGATTTATTGAGATTATCAATCACTGTCGCGGCAGAATATCCGTGCAACAAATCGGCGCCATTCTCAACGCCATGATCGACAAGTTCGAGTCGGAAACTGCACATATTGACATACGTTTTCCTTATTTCATTGAAAAAGCAGCCCCTGTTTCAGGCGCCAGATCATTGATGGACTACGATTGCGGCTTTATCGCCGCAATGAATGCCACAAATAAAGGTAATCCACTGGACCTCATTCTGGAAGTCGCTGTACCAGTCACAACCCTTTGCCCATGCTCCAAGGAAATCAGTAAATACGGAGCACACAATCAAAGATCAAAGGTAACCATCCAGGTCAGAACCTTGAAGCTCGTCTGGCTTGAAGATCTCATTGAAATTGCAGAGTCCGCAGCCAGTGCGCCACTTTATTCACTGTTAAAACGCGAGGATGAAAAAAGTGTAACTGAAAAAGCATTCGAGAATCCACGCTTTGCAGAAGACATAGTACGCTCTGTGGCTGTAAAACTCCGGGCTGATCGTAGAGTCTCATGGTACCAGGTGGAAACCGAAAACTTTGAGAGCATCCATAATCATAACGCCTACGCTCTTGTGACAGGTACGCGGGGGTAGGCGACTACCAAGACAAGCTGTTATTTTTTGTCCACCACAGCCGCAGTAAGGTTCAACAACCCTCCAGCCAGAAGGATGTCTTTCTGCCTGTCAGACAAACTTATACGAACTGGCAGCTCAAACTCTTTATCTGTGGATTTCACCTTCAGCAAAGCCTTGCCGTCCCCTTTAACCGCTTCACGGATGCCAGAGACACTCAGCCTGTCTCCCTGTACTAATCTATCGTAATCTCCAGCCCTTTCGAACTTGAACGGAACAATCCCAAAATTAATGAGGTTGGCGAGGTGAATACGTTCAAACGACTTGGCAACTACGGCTTTTACACCAAGAAACATAGGACAGAGTGCAGCATGTTCCCTACTTGACCCCTGCCCATATGAATCACCGGCGATAATGAAATTGTGTTGACCTGCATCACGGTTTCCTGCAGCTCTCTGCGAGAATTCCGCATCAACGCCCTCAAACACATATTTAGCATATGTTGCAACGTTGGACCTGAATTTCAGGCGCTGTCCTGCAGGCATAATGTGATCCGTCGTGATTTTATCTCCAACCTTTATGGTCGCCACCCCTGACAGGGTCCCAGGTAAAAGTTCATTCTTAGGCACAACGCCTATGTTAGGACCTCTTACCACCTTTACCTGCGAGCCCTTTTCCGAAGGCTTTAGGAACATACTGTCATCGATATCAAAAACTTTAGGCTGTTTTACCCGAGGATATTTCAGTTCGTCGAGCGAACGCGGATCAACAATCCTTCCATATAATGCAGCAACCGCCGCAATTTCAGGGCTGACAAGATAAACACCTGCAGTTTTTGTACCTGACCTGCCTTCAAAGTTTCTATTGGAAGTACGCAGAGATACACCGTTTGTAACCGGCGACATTGAATTACCAATACAGAATCCGCACGCATTTTCCAGCAATCTCGCTCCTGCAGAGATAAATATTTCAAGCAGCCCCTCCCTGGCCATCATACTCAAAACCTGTCTGGAGCCAGGAGCAATTCCAAGACTGACAGATGGATGAATCTTTCTGCCCTCCAAAATTTTGGCCACAGTTTTCAAATCGCGGTAAGATGAGTTTGTGCATGATCCAATCAACACCTGATCAACCTTTTTACCGGCTAGCGACACAACAGTTTCTATATTTCCAGGGGAGTGAGGTGCGGCAGCCAGTGGTTCAATCTCCGGTAAATCAATTTTCTCAATCCTGTCATACTTAGCATCCGGATCAGGAAGAATTTCGCGCCATGAATCACCCCGGCCTTGCGCCTCGAGGAAAGCCTTGGTTACATCATCACTGGGAAATACCGATGTCGTAACCCCGCACTCGGCCCCCATATTAGTGATTGTAGCCCGTTCCGGAACATCCAAATGCTTTATTCCCGGACCGCCATATTCAAAAACGCAATCAACATTTCCCTTTGTTGAAAATATATCAAGAACCTTAAGAATCACATCCTTTGCACTTACCCATGGCTTCAGAGATCCCTTTAGCTCAATCTTTATTACCTTCGGAGAAACGAGATTAAAAGGTCCCCCTCCCATTGCAACCGCAACATCTATCCCTCCCGCCCCTATGGCCAGCATCCCGATACCACCACCGGTAGGCGTGTGCGAATCAGACCCAAGAAGCGTCTTTCCCGGCATACCAAATCTTTCAAGGTGCAACTGATGACATATTCCATTTCCAGGCCTTGAGAATATTGCACCATATTTATCTGCAACTGACTGGAGGTAAGCATGATCATCGGCATTCTCGGAACCGACTTGTATAGTGTTATGATCTACATAACTTACCGAAAGTTCATTCCGAACCTTTTCAAATCCCATCGCCTCAAACTGAAGATAAACCATTGTGCCAGTGGCATCCTGAGTTAGAGCCTGATCTATTTTTATTGCGATTTCTTTACCTGAAACAAGCTCGCCGCCAACAAGATGTTCTTTCAATATCTTTTCAACAACATTCAGCCCCATCTTCTTCTCCTTTAACACTAGTATCTTCAAACCATTAATATTTCATTTTCAGGCAGCAACTCCCACGCGGCGAGCCGCGGGGAACCCAACAAAGAGTCTCGTTAGATATTATGCAATCATTATTCATCAAGTTCAAATGTGGTCCCCGGCCTTATCGGCAATTACAGTATCCCTTGGTCTGAAAGAATCACCCAAACTTGGATAATCCAGGGTAAAATGTAACCCCCTGCTTTCCTTGCGCATCTGTGCAGAACGAATTATCAACTCAGCCACTGCTGTTATATTTCTAAGCTCAAGAATGTCGTGATTAACCAGATAATCAAGGTAATACTGGCGAATCTCCTGCCGTAATGTCTGAATACGCCTAGCCGCCCGCTCCAGCCTTTTATTGGTACGGACAATACCAACATAATCCCACATACACGTTCGAACCTCATTCCAGTTATGCTCAACAACGATAGCCTCATCACTGGGTACGGCCGTGCCATATTCCCAATCCGGTATTTTCAATTTCATGCATAAATCAGTCCTGGGCATTGCCGCTATG
>Ga0156394_1029_pt1 | contig 9765 bp, 9 predicted proteins | sample RifOxyA3_FD_108038 | JGI IMG/M metagenome (GOLD analysis project Ga0156394, IMG submission 108038) | Lentisphaerae bacterium RIFOXYA12_FULL_48_11 | reverse complement strand
ACATGAGGTTAAGGGATAGAAAGTATTTGATTCCTTTTGCGCTCCTTTGCTTTGCCATTACAGCTTATGATATTTCCAGCGCAGGGTTGTATGCGGTTGGCGATGTCTGTGCCAGTATTCCCTGGCTTAAAGGGCAGTACATTTCCTCGATTCTATTCGGGGTATTTCTTCTCTGGTTTGTCTCTGATTTTATAGGGAGAACTTCAAGAAAGTGGGATTATGCTTTTTCTGCCGTCTGGCTGGTTCCTCTTGTTGTTGTGATCTTTCTGCCGCAGGATTATGTGTGGACCGGTGAAGCTGCGATAAAGGATTTTTCGTTTTTCGGAATAAAGTTTGTTTATTATGAAAGTGCGACGAGGCCATTGGCAACAATAAGGGAGTTTGTCGGGGTTGTTGCTGTAGGTTATGTGATTATCTCTCTGATTAGATTCTCCAGACAGGTTGGCCGGCGTGAGTCGGGCCCTGTCCTGGTTGGAATATTTCTTTTTTGCGTGGCTGTTTTGAATGATGCCCTCATTGCGGTAGGAACGTATCATTCATTCTATCTCATGGAATGGGGATTCATGGCGCTGGTGTTTGGTGTGACCAATTCAATAAGCATATCCCATTCCCAGGTGCGAATGGACCTCGATGCTGCCGAGGTCCAGAGGAGACGGCTCGCGGGTGCTGTCAATGATGCCGGTGAGTCCATTATGATTACCGATATGAATGGCGTTATCCAGTATATCAACCCGGCTTTCGAGAGAATGACGGGATACGCTGCAGGTGAGTGTGTAGGTCAGAAAGCTTCAATGCTGAAGAGTGGTAAGCATGATGCCATGTTTTATAAGGACATGTGGGAGCGAATTAAATCCGGCCGTACATGGCAGGGGACGTTCATGAACAGGCGGAAGGATGGAGGACTGTTCGAGGAGGAGGCTACGATCTCGCCCATTTACGATGAACGCGGAAAGATTGTCAGTTGCGTTGCCGTAAAGAGAGATGTGACAAAGGAGCGTCACATGGAAAAGCAGATTTTGCGTTCACAGAATATGTCTGCGATTGGCCAGTTTACCCATCTTGTGGCACACGATTTCAACAATGCCTTGGCAGTGATTTTAGGTACTGCCGATATGATTCAGGTGGCTTCAGAAAAGGGCAAGTGTGAGCAAATGAGGGATTTTGCATTGCAGATAAAAGAGGCTGGGCGTGGTATTGCCAAGCTGAATGGTGCCCTGATTGCTTTTTCTAATCCGGCAAAACTGCAGATGCGGAAGTTGAGGCTGGACAGGTTGCTGATAGGCATGGAGGACCTTTTGAAGCATAGCTTAAGTCGGAATGTTTCGCTTGTCATAGATGTCAGTCAGGATCACGAACGGGTTTTAGCGGATCAATCCAGAATAGAACAATCCGTGATGCAGTTGGTGCAGAACGCTGCTGAAGCCTTGAATGATAGAGGTGCGATAACTATTTCTTTGAGAAAGGCTATGCACGCTGATGCGGCTGTTATTTCGAGACACTCCGGCCTGAATGAAGACGATCCAGATATACTGAAATTCTTGATCATTACTGTAAGAGATACCGGGTCCGGAATCAGCGAAGATGCTATTACCAGGATATTTGATCCGTTCTTTACGACAAAAACGAAGGCTCGTCATCCGGGGCTGGGTTTGTCAAATGTTTGGCAGACCATTACAGACGAGCATGGCGGATTAGTTCATGTAGAAAGCGTGCCGGGACAGGGGACCGTTTTTGAACTTTTTCTGCCGATAGCTGCGGAATCATAATGGCGACATATACATTCGCATTGTATTTCCCTGCAGATTCCGGATTGATATTTCAATGTTCTGGATGGCCTCGAATATTGAGGCAAATGTGAATTGTTCCTGGTAGCGGATCACTTTGATACTTTTTACCTTCAGAATGTTGCAAGTTTCGTCCATTGCGTCGTCCCAGTAGCCGATACGGTCTATGAGTTTGTTTTCTAGAGCTTCCGATGCTGTTAGAATACGGCCGTCGGCTATCTTTTTTACATCATCTTCTGGCATCGATCTTCCCTCTGAAACCACCTGCACAAATCTTTTATACATATCGTCAATGGTGAATTGGAGAAGTTTCTGCTGCTCGTCTGTCAGGTCTTTCAGCGGGTTTAGCATGTCCTTGTTTTTGCCGGAAGTGATGGAAATACTCTTGATGCCGTATCGGTCGCCAAATCCCTTGAAGTTCAGTGTCGAAATAAGGACACCTATTGATCCGGTTATCGTGGTCGGATGGGCTATGATGTAGTCGGCTGCGGATGCAACATAGTACCCACCTGATGCCGCAATGTCTCCGAAAAGAGCTATTACCTTTCTGGATGGGTCAGTTTTTTTGAATTTCTTGAGCTCATTGTAGATGATATCGCTGGCAGTAATTCCACCGCCAGGACTGTCGACCACCAGAATTATCCCTTTGATATTTTTATCCTGCGTAGCGGTTCGAATCATTCGCAGAGCGGTCTCGACCGGATCCCTTGCGACTGAAAATATGGAGCCCTGCTTTCCCTGCATGATAACCCCGGTTATGTCTATCCGGGCGACCTTTGTATCTCCTTGCCCGTAGGACCATATTTCGTGCATCCCCGGAAATTCGTCGATACCGTGTCGTTCAATGTTAAGTATACCGGAACGACCTGAGGTTTCATTTGAAACCTTTGTCATAATTGCCCATAACAGGACCAGTACAACTGGTACGCATATCGCCCATATCCATGTTTTGCTTTTAGGTTTAGGTCTGGCTATGTGAGGAATCGGTGGTGGCGTTAAGATGTTTACGTTCAGTTCAGTCATGGTATAAATCTCCTGTTTTTCTATATTTTGTATGCTGACAATGCCGAGGGTATTTGTCAATGGCTGGTTGTAATAGTCTCTAAAACACTGTCAAATACGTGAAATTCTAGATGTGTCTATCCGTAATATGTTGGAGTCTTTACAGTTATAAAATGTTATAATCCCGATGGTAAATGATTTTTTCATGCAATAAAGTTCTTTTCTTTTCGTTTCTGAACTATAGTGATGTTATTTAATTCAAACACAAACAAAAGAGGAGGTAGTAAAATGAGGGTAGTTGTAGCAGTATTAATGACGGTGTTTTTGAGTTTCGGAACGGTATTCAGCTTGTTTGCTGCAGATGGGGATGGGCAACGTGGAAAAGGGCCGATGAATGGCGAAATGCTGAAGAAATTTGATAAAGACGGCGATGGCAAGCTGAGTGATGAAGAAAAGACGGCAGCTAAAGCGGCATGGGATAAGCAGATGCTTGAGAAGTTTGACAAGGATAAGGATGGTAAGTTGAGTGATGAGGAAAAGGAAGCTGCAAAAAACGCTCGTAAGGACGAGATGAAAAAGAAAATGCTTGAGAAGTTTGACAAGGACAAAGATGGTAAGTTGAGTGATGAGGAAAAGGCCGAGATGAAGAAGTTCATGGAACAGCACAAGGCTAAGGGTAAGGGCTGAGAAGAAAACTAAAAATAAAGTATAAATTTATTAGAAATTAAGTTCGAAGAGGTCCCCGCTTGTTTGTGGCGGGGACTTTTTTTATGGACACATCACCAAGCATTATCGCATGCCTTGAATCCGGTGTTGATAATGGTATGATTGGCGATCATGAATAGAGAAGACTGGCGTTTTGAACGTTGTATCCGGCTGTTTGGCGTGTCTGCCATGAAGAAGTTGGCGGAGAGTCATGTGGCTGTTTTCGGGCTTGGCGGGATAGGCAGCTATGCTGTTGAAGGCTTGGCCAGAAGCGGCGTTGGGCGCCTGACTCTTGTTGATTATGACAATGTCTGTGTGACTAACATCAACCGGCAGCTCCCCGCTCTAGGCGAGACGATAGGCCAGTCAAAGGTAGAGTTAATGGCGTCTCATGTCCGCCGGATCAATCCTGATATCAGCGTCGATGGTTTTAAAGAGTTTTATAACAAGGAAACTTCGTCCAGACTGCTGGGAGGCAGGCCGGATATTGTCATTGACTGTATTGACAATGTGACAGCCAAAATGCATCTGGTGGCGACATGTATTGAGGAGAAAATTCCGATTGTTGTGACTCTTGGTGCCGGGGCCAAGTTGGATCCTACGAGGGTACGTGTTGTGCCATTGATTGAAACTCATACGGATCCTTTGGGGAGGGCCCTTCGCAAGCACATTCGGAGGAAACATGATGTCAGTGAGAAGCAACTTTCCGACGTAATAGCCGTATTTTCTGATGAGCCGGTCATCAATCCTCATACTGAACATGGAGGCGTTGTCTGTGGAGTTAATTGTGTTTGTAATGGTGGTGATAATAATGTGCATTCGTGCAGGAAAAAACACTTGATATACGGGACAGCAGTGTTTGTTACGTCTGTTTTTGGCATGGCGGCGGCCAGTTCGGCAGTCCGACTACTTCTCGATAAGAGCCCCTTTTCCAGAAAGCTGGAATGTGATGTATGTGGTAATATTTTCGATCCGACCAAAAGCATCAAAGAAAAGAAAAAGCAGAATTTTGGACATTAACTTCACCAAGATGCCCCAAGGTTTGAAACAGTGAGTGCCATTATCAGGTTTTATTTTTCGGTGTACACTTTTGCAGCACAATCGCGGAACGGCACGGAAGGTAAACTTTGATACAAAGACGCGGAACATTTTCTATCCGGTCAGGATGAGAGAAGAATGTCTGCTCCGGCGAGAGGCGATTCTGACCCCCAAATTTTGATTCGTCTGTGTCGAGAATCAGCTTGTATTCCCCGGGAGAGACTTCAAGGGCGTAATCCGTATATGAACGAGATGGGTCAAAATTAAAAAGGAACAGGTGATCTGCTCGTTCAAAGACAAGTATTTTATTGTCTTCATGGACATAGACGAATTGTGGTTTTGATGCAAAGATGGTTTTTGACCTGCCTATTATTTCCAGCATTGCCCTGTCGAAATCGGCAAGATAGTGATACTTGAGGCCTTGGTCGTCGCGCAGGTGCCATTGTCGTTTGGCATATTTGTATGACCAGCCATTTCCTTCTCTCGGGAAGTCAACCCATTCAGGATGGCCGTATTCATTACCCATGAAATTCAAGTATCCGTGACCTGCTGTTGCAAGGGTGGCAAGCCTCATCATCTTGTGTAATGCTATGCCTCGATCGATATATGCATTCTTGTCCGAAATGCGCATGTCTGTGTACATGGCGGCGTCGATGAGCTGGAAAATCATTGTTTTGCTGCCGACGATTGCCTGGTCATGACATTCAACATAGCTTATTGTTTTTTCATCTGAACGCCTGTTGGTCAGTTCGTGCCATAATGAACCCATATGCCATTTCTCGTCGGGTACTTTTTCTGCGAGTTTGAACCAGCAGTCGGCAATTCCCATGGCAAGCCTGTAGTTGAATGCGGAGCCACAGTCTTTTCTTGGTGCGGCGAGTCCCGGCATTCCACTGACATCCTCGGCTATAGTTATTGCCGTTGGTTTGACCTTGTGGATTACCTCGTTAGCGAGGGCCAGATATGCCAGTGCATCGTTGTCGACAGAAGTATCAAAGTACTGGTCATATGAGGTGAAAACAGTACCGAGTCCGTGGTGATGGTAGAGCATGCTGGTAACGCCGTCAAAGCGAGCTCCGTCGATGTGATACTCGTCCAGCCAGAAACGGCAGTTTGAGAGGAGGAAATGCAGTACTTCCGGCTTGCTATAATCAAAACAACGGGAATGCCAGGCGGAATGGAGTCCGCGCGGTCCATCATGGAAGTACTGATATGGTGTGCCATCGAATCTGGAAAGACCTTCGATTTCGTTGCTTACGGCATGTGAGTGAACCAGATCCATTATTACCGCTATACCGTAACCATGAGCTTCATCTATGAGCGCCTTGAGTTCTTCTGGAGTCCCGAACCGTGACGATGCTGCAAAGAAACTGGAGATGTGGTAACCAAATGATCCATAATAAGGATGTTCCATTAATGCCATGAGCTGGATCGTGTTGTAACCGTTTTCCGCAATTCTCGGAAGTATGTTTGTTCGAAACTCATCGTATGTGCCGATACCATCACGTTCCTGGGCCATGCCGACATGTGTTTCATAAACAAGTGCTACGCGGTCACGTGTTTCCGGGTCTGGATGTTTCCATACGTATGGTTTCTGAGGATGCCACACCTGTGCGTTGAATATTTTTGTTACTTCATCCTGAACAACGCGTCGAGCATAAGCGGGAATGCGGTCTCCTTCTCCGCCCGGCCAGCGGATATAGAGGCGATAAAGGTCACCATGGTTGAGAACGTTTTCAGGGATCTCGGCAAACCATACATTTTGATCACCTTTTTTGAGGGGAATACCCTGTTCTTTATTCCAATTACAAAATCCACCAATAATGCTGATAGCAGATGCATTTGGAGCCCATTCCCTGAATACACAACCTTGCTCTTTATGGTGAAGTCCGAAAAATTCATGTCCGCTTGAGAAATCGGCAAGATTCATATTGCCATTTGTAAGGCGTTTCTCAATCGCATTGGCGTATTGTTGTCTCTGGTGCAAAAGATGCAGGTATGGCTTGAGATATGGATCGTCAAACAATCTTGTCTGGGGCAGAGTAATAACCTTCATGGTTCTAATCTATAGTGAGATTGGGTCTGTTATCAATCGTAAAGCTGATGGGTTTGTGAATTAGTGGATGTAAGGGTCATCCGCCTATGGAATATTCCCTGTAAATGACCCCCAATAGGGGGAGAATCATCCTGAAATCCTGATCGACATCAATTGCAACTATCCACTTGGTTTGGTGTTGAGCAATCTGTGCGACAGGATGGTTGTGTCCTTCAAGTTCAAAAATGCCGCCGAATACGGGGATTCTAATTGTTAATCGTGGCTGGCCTTTAATACTGATGAAGTAATTCTGAGGTATAATGCCTATCTGCCCTATTGATGCTATTGGATTGTTCTCTTGCAATACTGTATGGGTTGGAAATACAAATGTATGATCCTGTTTGGTTACCATGATTTCTTTCATTGAACCGTCAAGAATTTTATATGATTTACCCATTGGCGCAAATATTTGTGATTGTATATGATACAACACTGTGCCGTCTTCCTGTTGAACCAACATGTCGTTCGCCAGCCCGCCTAGGCGGGGGTAAATCAGATATGCCTGCTGTTGCTTTTCTTCCATAAACACAACCCTCAAAAATTAGTTTCATTATATATTAACATGACTCGAAAATACAGTATGAATAGTTTGCTGGACAGCGGCAGCCAATAATTGATAACCACACTTGTCATGAATTCCGTTCCTGGGCTCAAGGCCTTGTCCATACGAGGTAATCTTATTGATCCTCCGCTTTTCTGCGCGCCAATGGCAGCCATTACGCACAGTGCTTTCAGACGTCTTTTGTCCGACTTTGGCGGATATGGGGCGCTTTTCACCGAGATGCTTTCTGCCAAAATGATACTTCATGAGAATGTTCTCAATTCGCCATGGCTTAGGCGTAGACCTGAAGAAGGGAAGGTTTTTTACCAATTAATGGTTATGGATACTGTTCGACTACCGGAAATAATGGAGAGATTGGCGTTGCTCAAGCCAGACGGACTGGATCTCAATATCGCGTGTGCAGCTCATACTGTCATGCGGCAGGGAGGTGGTGCGGACCTTTATTATGATATGGTTCGCCTTCGTGAGATTCTCGGCGTTATGCGAAGAAATTATGGCGGATGTTTTACTGTTAAAATCAGATTGGGCAACGAGATTAATGACTGGTTTGAGAAACTTGTTGAACGCATTCGCCTGTTTGAGGATGAGGGTGTTGATGCGCTCATCATCCACCCCCGGTTTTATGAAGAGAAATTCCGACGATCAGCCAGGCATTCCCTGTATGCGGAACTTGCTGAGAGAACTCGTCTGCCTATCATTGCGAGCGGTGATATTTCCGGTTATGACAGCTATAGCGGGAATTATGCTTCGCTAGAGCCTGTTAGCGGAATCATGATCGGGCGGATAGCTGCAGCATGTCCCTGGATTTTTGCCGCATGGCACAATCCAGAGCTTAAGGTTGATCGTGCAGAAGTATGGTTCCGTCTGTGTGATTATATTGCAGGTGATTTTACGCCGGAACAGGCTTTGATAAGGGTAAAGATTATTGCACCTTATTTTGGTCGTAATTTTGTCTTTGGTCATGAGTTCTTTAAGAGAATTCAGTCATCCTCCGACTTTGAAACTGCACGTCAACGTGCACATAATTTCTTTCAGGCTTCACCCGAGCTGGCAAAGCGAGTCAGCATAGACGGAATTTAACTTGATACCGGCGGGTTAAGGAAGCACTCTTACTGAAGTGTTATTGATGAAGACCATCAAGAAAACCGATATCTTTAGCGAGCTTAGCGAATGTCGCCACATGCTATGTCTTTTGTTCCGTGAATACAGTGTTATTGTAAGGGTTTTTGACAAGGATTCGGCATTTTATAGTCGGTTCAGGAAACTCAGGCACAGAGTAGGTCTTGTCTTGTTCAAGTATTCAGAGGCGGATCACAGTATAGACAGAAAGAAGGCGGGTAAGTCGTGGTGGTTGACGGAAGCATATATGCCATTGCAGCTCGAGCTCGACATGCGTGAAGATGCACATTCTCTTCTGGTGTACAAGGAAACGCTGTGTTCTCTGCTGAAAGATATTTATGAGAATCTCGACAGGAGTCTGAACGAATTAGACCGCCGAGGAGTTCAAATTTTCGGTCACGCGGGCAGGATTACACGGGATACAGTGAGGCATGAAGTTTATTGTTTTCTTGAGAATGTGCGCATGAAACCGAAAACAAAACGGGCATGGGAAATACAGGCAGGGCTTACAGTTGTTCCCGGAGGCAGGAACTGATCAATCCGTCCTTGTGGGAGATAATCGATTTCTCATCGGGATTATGAGTGTCACCTTGTTTCTATTGATCTGGCATGTGATCATACGTCAATAATCGGTCCTTTGCCTGGAGGTGGTTCGTTCCCATTAGTGAAGGGTGGCTGGTCCTCGTTTGTGGTAACCTTTGTGGTTTCTTTCCTGTTGTAACCGAGGAACATGCTTACGATGCTTATAACCAGGCTGGCCCCTACTGCAGGCCAGAAGCCGGAAACATGGAATCCTTCGACAAGCCAGGCGGTCATACGGAGCATAAGTGCGTTTATAACAAGAAGAAATAAGCCGAATGTCATGATAATAAATGGAATAGAAACAAGTTGCATGACTGGCTTTACCAGGGAATTCAGTATGCCAAGTACAAGTGCGGCAATCAGCAGACTCTGTGCGTTGTCATAACTGACTCCCGGCACGATTGCTGATGCAACCCAAACTGCGATCATCTGTATAATCCATCGTATAAGAACGTTTCTCATGACATTTGATTCTAATTAATGTGTTCGTTAATGATCTGCAACTGACGGTGTAGATCGGATATCTCTCTCTGCCAGAAGCTATCGCTGCCCCATTCGGGGTATGTGGCTTTGAACTTATAATCATTTACCTGCCTGCTGCACCAGGCCAGATAATAGATAATGCGCATGGCCCGCAGGGGTTCAATCAGGCGGATGCTTCGGTCGTCGAATTCCCTGAATTGTTCGTAACCTTTCAGTATCAGGTCGAGTTCGTTGCGACATTTGTCGGCTACATCCGGCAATAACAACCATAAGTCTTGTACGGGAGGACCAATCATCATGTCATCAAAGTCAATAATCATGATCCCTTCGCCGGGCCTGTCCAGAAGGTTGCCGCAATGACAGTCGCCGTGAATTCTCATGAATTCAACATCATC
>Ga0156394_1171_pt1 | contig 9809 bp, 5 predicted proteins | sample RifOxyA3_FD_108038 | JGI IMG/M metagenome (GOLD analysis project Ga0156394, IMG submission 108038) | Lentisphaerae bacterium RIFOXYA12_FULL_48_11 | reverse complement strand
ATCCGCGGTTCAACAGTAATACCTTCCGGCACATGGACCGTAATCTTGTGAGCCTGACTCCTCTTAAGAAAATTCTTAACATGAATGACCACTTCCGACGTTTCACCTGCCTTGCTCACCGTCCGGTACGGCTCCGCCCGCACCCAGTATGGATCGTACATGTACCTGTAATCTTCCTCTGCGCTCAGGTCCATGAATGATTGCCTCATCGCCCGGGACCATTTCCAGAACCTGTCAATCATCTTCTTAGGTTGATTCATCACGAAAGAGTGTCCGCCAACCAGGATATCAGGCTTGAACTTCTTCAACAGGTCAGCACAAACCATGTAACCTTCTTCCAGCACCGCATCATTGTGGGCCACCACAGCTTCATGTCCATCCTGTTCGGGATCAGACGGATTCCCGAAAATGTTATCGCCGGTAAACACAATACGGCGACCGTCAATCTCCCCGCGCAGACAGCAACCATACTTGGTTTGTCCAGGCAACCAATCCACCGTAAAATGAAAGCCTTCCCAGTCAAATGATTCTCCCGACTCAAATACCCGGTCAATCTTCACCGAATCCAGAGACTTGCCGTATGACTGAACCATTGCCGAAAAGTCATATCTCTCAGGACGCTCGAACTTATCAGCTATGGATTTAAGGGTCCAAATCTGCGCGCCCCATTTCTCCCTCAGGTACGGTGCATCAAGTATGTGATCTCCATGCATGTGCGTGATCAATACTGCATCAATACCTTTCAGCCCCATCTGTTCTTTCATCTTGTCGAGAACTTCATCCAGTGTCTTCTTGTCCAGCCCGCAGTCGACAACCAGTCCGCGTCCGCTGTCTGAAATAATCAGCCCGAAATTCGCCCACTGGTTGCCACCACAAAGCTTGTACAGGTGCTTTGATACCTGTCCCAGCCCCGGAATTACAGTCGGACGCGAGAACGTATCATGGTCGGCGCCATTGAAACTTTTAACGCCATAACCACGCAGGTAAAGCTTTTCAAACCTTTTCAGCTTGTTGATATAATCCCTGAGTTGTTTCCTGGCATCCTGAACAGGTGGACCATGTGACGGCAGCAGAAACGCAGGATCGTAACTTTCCAACTGCCCGGCGCCAGCGGCGAGCGGATAGATTCCTGCGCCGAATCCATAATCCCATTCCGAGTCCGGCCAATAATGCATTTTTGCACCATCAAGCATTACATCCCCGCTGAAAGCCAGCCACTTGCCGCCTGTTTGAACAAGATAAGACATTCCACCGGGACTGTGTCCGCCAGTTTCAATGCACCTGATTTTGTAACTTCGCCATACAAATTCATCCAGCGCTTTGAAAGTCTTTTCCACCTTGACCGGCGCTACCGGCGGGCGGACATAACTGGCCCCGTAAACCGTATATTTGTCGCCCAGTGATGGCCGCATCTTGCGGAAATCTGAAGGTTTTTCAAACAGCGCCCGTTCAGCTTCAGGTACTGCAACTTTTATTCCAAGCCTGTCAAGACGCGGCGCACCCTGGCACTGTTCCCGGTGATGATGGGTAAAAAGGATCCACTCCGCATTTTTCACTCCGATCTCACCCAGGTGATCAAGCACACTGCCATCACCAAGGTCTATCAGCAGGGCAGCATCGCCATCTTTCAGAACGTAGACATTACAGGTGTCCTTCCACACGAACAGATCGGGTAACAGACCAGGAGCAGGTTTACGGAACAGGGCAGATTGCTCAGCTCCGAATGTAACAGACACCGAAAGCAGTACGGCGCACAATAAACGGAAAGTCATAAAATGCCCCCCCCAGGTGTTATGTTTATTTCAGCAATTTCCATTCTTCATCGAAAAAGCCGGTCAGTTCAACGGTTGTTTCAATTTTACCATCACTCCCCCTGGCAATCTTAAGCACCGCATAGTCGCCAATTTTCGGGAACAATAACGCATTGGTACCACGGAAATCTTTCGCATGGAATGTGTGGCCGCTGTTTATCACCACGTAACGCCGCGGATTGAGCGGGTTGGGATAAATCATCACCAGGACATGATCGGCAGAGGAAAAATTCTTCCCACCGACTGTAATGGAATCCTTGTCCCATTTCACAGGCAGCTTCCCTGTAATCTGCTCCAGCAGTTTGTTACAGGCCGGATCACCAAACAGGATGATGTTATTCTTCTCCATGTCTGCAGGTGTCACTTCGGAATCATCCTTTACCCGCACATCACCGCGCATCCACTTTGCGAATTCACCGGTAAAGCAACCGAGAGTTTCCTGCGTATATTCACGTGGCAGTGAATGGAGCGGCTTCCCGGTCGGCCTGACGCACATGAACGAATCCATGAACGCATCATCTATCGGCCCCTGGAGGCTATGCCTCTTGCGCAATTTCTCAACAGGCTCCATGGAACTTTCACGGCACTGCCACCCCGACAGATCTTTTTGCAGCACCAGCTCTGATGGTCGCGCATGCATGTGCGCCGTCAGCTTGAATTCACGGCCATCTATTACAATCTTCGGCCCCTGGGGCTGATCCGGCAGGATCAGGCGGGAAACGTTGTGCGTTTTGATATCAAACCGCATTCCATCATCGCTGCGCCGTACATCGACCTCGGCACGCTGGTAATGTTTTTCCAGTCCTGCCACATCCATCCAGAAACATTTGTTGTAACGCATGGTATACGTGACAAAGCGGATATGGTTCGGAACGGCCGCCTTCTTCGACAATGCGGACTTGATGTATTGATCTGAACGCTGCTGGCTTTCAGGATGAAATTTGTGCCCGGTCTTTGGTCCAACAAGAAATATCGCGGAGAGATCTGTCGCAAGCCAGTTCAGGCCATCCTGCCTGAACAAGAAACCTTCCTTCGCCAGTTGTTCCCGTATATTGGCCGACCCCTGCAACTGGGCATCATCTTCCCCGCCATAGCCAATAACAGGCAGGTTAAATGCATTAAGCGAATAGTCAACGGCGTCATAAATGTGCAGCCCCTCTTCCTGGCAGGGTTGCAGACTTTCAAGCTTTGCGTAACGTTTTGTTTCCGTAAAACCCGCGCCAGCCTCAACAGCTGCCCACTGGTCGGGGTGATGCAGACCGATGTGCCACGCCCCGGCGCCGCCCATCGAAAACCCGCGTAGAACAATCTGTCGCTCATCGATTTTGTAGCGTTGTTTCACAGACTCAATCGCTTCGAACACATCCGTTTCACCGGCCCAGCGATAAGCGTTATTACCGCGACCATAAACATCCAGCCGGATGAAATCCTGCTCCGGGGGTAGCGGCTTGCCGGCATCATGCCCGGCAATGAAACTTATCTCGTTAAGTGATGTCCCACGCCCATGCAGCACCACATCGAGCCGGATAGGTTTAATTCCGTCGTAGTTTTCCGGAATAGCCAGGCCATATGGCTGGACACTGCCGTCCACACGGGATCTGTATGCCCTGACAAGCCGACCCTTCTGTACCGGCCATAATGGCTGTCCTGCTGAAAGTTCCTTTGCCCGGGAAATGCCATGATCCAGCGCGGCCAGCGTATCCGCAAGATAACGCTTTGAATAAAACTCTTCGTCCGCATACCGCAAGATCCATACTGCCGCTTTATGATACACCTCAACATCTGCAAGCAAAGATTCGTCCACACTCTTCACCGCAATGCTTTTCAACGCGGTGGACAATTCTTCCGTTTTCGACCTGACCTGAAACAATTCCTCAACGGCGAGTTTATACGGTGCCGATACGGCAGGCTTTTTCTGCGCTGCTATAACGTTAGATGTCATCAAGATGGCTGCAAGAAGAATGATGTAGCGCATATATCACCTCATTATTTCAATCAATCCGGCCCTGCAAAGCTTCACGGTCTGTAACGACAAGAGGATAATCTGTCAGCGGTAACTTTTTAAAATTGCTGCAGCCTGAGGAATCACGCCCAACTTCCTTGATTTCAAAAACACGTCCCTTGAGCATGTCTACCAGGACAGGATTTTTTATCCCTTTTCCCACGTCATTCATCACCTGCAAAGTAATATTTGTAAGGCCGGAATAGGCAAACTGAACATCCTCGGGCATATAATAGAGATATAGCGGCCAGCCTTTCCGGATAAAGCCCTGCGTAATTACCGCAACATCAGGAATACGCGACACACGGTTTGTGCGTGGCGCAATCTTGTCAAAATTAATTGATGCATATAAATCCGTTTTTACTGTATCGCAGTCAAATACGGCACAGTAATGACTCAAAGCATGAAAAGACATTTTCCGTTCATACGTTTTGCCGTGCAAAATACCGTGGCGCGCCGGGTCAGCCTGCGTAGTCTTCGCCATCTGATACGGTTTAGCAGTCATGTCAACCATCTGAAAGAAAGACGTCAGCTCTATTCCAGCCCTCATATCAGTCACAAACCGGCGGAGCAGCCACTTGGCCTGATTGGATTCGCTATCCAAAACGTACGGATGCAGCCAGTGCTTTGGCGGAAAATGAGATGCAAACCCGGATTCCCCCTGCCATATCTTCACATGCAATCCGCCATTCTCGTTAAACAGCCGGCGCAGGGATGCAATTGAACCGATAAAATCCTTTTCCGGCTGGACCCGGTAGGCATGCACGCAGTAGAAATCCATCTCTTTCCCTGCTCCCCCCTTGACCAGTTTCACTGTATACGGTTCAAGAATGTGCGCACTGGAACCGCCTATTTTGGCGTCAGGTATTTCCTCACGAATGATTGCGCCTGTTAATCTTACCAGTTTAAGATACTCGAGCGGATCCGGCTTCGAAGGTTGCCAGAAACTTTCGACTTCCGGCTCGTTCCATATCTCCCAGTGCGTAACCCTACCCTTGAAATGCCTGCTAAGTGCACGAACAAAACTCTTCCAGGCCTGGAGCGTCTCATCGCCATAATACAGCGGTACAAAACCGACCGCCGCCTCGCCGTAGGTGTTGGTCATATAGAGACTGTTGCCATAACCGACATTGAACCACGGCTGAACTCCGCGGCGGCGCAGGTTGTCGACGACATCGTCAAGCCACTGAAAATCGTACGTCCCTTTTTCCTTCTCACAACGACACCAGCCGGTCTGGCAACGTGCCCATTTCGCGCCCGTTTCCGCAAGTTTATCATAGCAGAGTCCCGGATCAAAAATATAACGATCCAGGCATTCAAACCCGATACTCACACCTGACCGCGTGATTTTACATGAAGGAACAGGCTTCAATTTTCCGATCAGGTTCAGTCCAGCTAAAGGTTTCTCAAAAAAATCATCAACCTGGCTATTGGCGCCAGGCGCTGTATCTGATTGCTGGGCAGATGCAGTATCGGCAAAAAACCAGGTGCTCACAAACAGCACGAACAGGACAATATATTGCATCATTCTTCTCTCCTTGCGGCCCACCATAAATACGGGAGAACCAGAATCGCCGGCATTACTTGCAGGCCTGGCTCTCAGCACGAAAATCAATCACATGGGCGGAAATATTCAATCCGGAAACCGAAAGAGTCACCTCGTGAGACTTTATGGCCAATGCAGCAGGAATCATCTGCATCGCCTCCCTGGTCACAAGAATCTCTCCCGCCCTGGCCACATCCTCCCCCATTTTGCTGGCACGGTTGACAGCTTCACCAAAACAGTCTTCTCCCTCGATGACCAGTATCCGGCCGTAATCAACTCCGCATGCAATATGAATATCCAGGTCATCCTCCGTGATAATATTTGCCGCATCAAATGCATGTTGCATCGCTATGGCAGCATTAACGGCCTGCAATGGAGTTGGAAATGCAGCAAAGCAGTTGTCCGCCTCAAACTTGATCATGTAGCCATCGAACGACCTGACTATTGGTTCGCTGGTCAACTGCATGCGCCGGACCATCGAGAGATAATGAACAATACCATATTTGCGCGTGAGACGAGAGAAACCGGACATATCCAGCACAAACACCGCCCGCTCCTGCCCGTAGTGCTCCCATAAAACCTTCTCGATCTTCTTCCGTTTCTCCGGTTCGTCGGTTTGTGAATATTTGAGAAGCAGATCATGAAATTGCCTGGAAGATTTGGTTTTCATTTGCAAGCTAAAGTCAGTCTGGCATTATTGTGCCTCGCACAACAGCATCATCCGTACTGGCATTCATACTGAAAGACCAAGTCAAGAGCTGACCCACCTAATGATGGGTCAGCTCATACAAAAAGCGCCGACATTGGGCCCCGTCAATTACAATGACTGCTTCGACAAGAAGTCGTAACTGGCCTTGCAATAATCAAATGGTGAGCCTTCCCCGCTGTCCTGCTCGTAAACATACCATTCGATACCGGCATCCTTGCCCGCCGCAAAAACCTCATCCCATTTTACAGAGCCCTGCCCCAATGGTTTCAGCGTTTTCTTGCTTCCTTCCATCTTCACATCCTTGGCATGCACAACCGGGCAGCGGTTTTTCATCTTGCGAACATATGCGGCAGGATCGACACCACCGGCCAGCACCCAGGCGATATCCAGTTCCGCGCACAGGTTTTCCGGCTTGGTCGACTCCATGAGAATGTCTTCCTTGGTACGATCGTCACCGGGGAATTTTTCGAATTCCCACGCATGGTTGTGATAGGAAAGTCTCATACCGACAGCGCGCAGTTTGGCGCCGATGGCATCGAGCCGCGCAGCACCCTTCATCCATGCTTCGAGGTTGGCCTTGCAATCACCCATCATTCCGCCTGGTGCCACATCCTTGTTACCAACCGTCTTCCAGAACTTGACCTCTGCATCAAAATCTTTCTCAAATGCCTCCATACCGCAATGGCAGGCAATGCATGTAAGCCCGGCCTTGTCCAGCGCAGCACGGATCTCTTCGGCCGGCATTTTAGGCATCCCGCTCCACTGAACATGTTTCCAGCCCATGTCGGCGCACTTCTTGAGAGTGTCAGCCAGGTCCTTCTTCGCCGGATCACGCATTGTATAAAGCTGAAGCGCGATCCCGGCTTTCTTTCCATCTGCCGCCTTTGCTGTGCCAGTGCCAAACCCGACCTTGCCTGCAAGCGCCATAAGACCCAGCGAACCCAACATTTCCCTGCGCGTCATTCCTGCTTTCATACTGTGACTCCCTTTCCTGGTTAATTATAAAATCACTCCGTTACGCCTGAAAACAACAGATCCGGATAATGCCACCAAGGCATCATTATGTCCAGCCTTCACAGGTTCGAGAGTGTAGTTCAAAAATGTGAGTCAATTCTCCATTTTTCCGCGTCTGCGCGAATGGAAACCGCAAGTGGCCGAAGCTTCGGCTTGAATGGGCCGGAGAAACGGTATTTGAAAGAATACGCTGATGACAGCGTACGCTACAGATCGGAAGTATGCGTTGTGGACAACACACGCTTCTTGTAGAGTCGGCTGCCTGCCCTCCGAAGCTTCTCAGCAAAGGCTGGGTCCACAGCCGAAATAGATCGACACCAACACGTAAAAGACGCTTGCTTGCCACGCCAAAGTTCGGCCACCGACCTGAGGCCGGATTTTTCAGGGCAAGAAACATAACCGGATGTAGTGCGGCACACCCGTCTGCGTCTAAAGACTACGCCGTGGCAAGCAGTGCGGTGCTACAGTTCTGCTTACTTTTTCAATGCAGGTCCCAGGCCAAGAGCCTTTCGCAGATGAGGCTCCAACCCGTTCGCGCAGAAATAGAAACCAAGCGAATTACCGTGTACGCCATCCACAAGCCCTTCAACCTGCTCTGATGACAGCATTTCACTGCCGTCCACAAAAGAGATATTCTCATCACCCGCCTTGCGACGTGCTTCGACAAAATCACGGGCGATCTTCCTCTTCTCATCCTGCTTCGCCGCGAGAGCGCTATCCACCCTCTCCTTGCTGAAATAAAAAGGCCCCGTAAGCAGGATTGGTGTTTTAGAATGTTTGGCGCGTAAAATATCCACAAAAATCGGCAACGTGTCGCGATAAACTTCAACGCTCGGATTGGCCCAGTAATCCAGCACGTAAGCCGCCGCATCGATCTCGGCCAGCGCCTGCGCAATAGCCGGTTCACCCATTCCATTCCCGCTAAATCCCAGATTTACATGATCAAGATTAAGCCGCCGCGAAACAATCGACTGGTAGCTTAACCCTGGATTTTCTGCACATCCGCCCTGCGTGATACTGGATCCGTAATATACAACAGGTTTCGGCAAAACAAACGGCGAAGGTGACTCTATCTTTGCGTCGGTGGCAAGAATAATTTCAGAAATGGTAATCCCTTTGTAGAGCGGCAGGTATATGGTCACATCGCGTATCTTCTTCTCCCCGCCAAGTCTCCAGTCCGCACGTATCTTTGCCTCCTTGTTCGGCCAGGCGCTGGCGATGTAATGACCGTCAACATAAAGATCAAGACCATTCTGTCCAACGCTGGTCATATGATGCATTGTCGAAGCATCAGGGTTCTGCGCAACGACGACGAGAGAAAGTGAATCCGTCCTGAACCGGATACGTCCACCTGACGGACTCTGAGCCAGGCCCCATACCGGCGGCCTGAACGTATCTTTAAGCCGGGCGGGTAAACGACGCAACACGGGCTTGTCTTCCCCAAACCAGTACAGTCCGCTGACAGTCAACCGTTCATCAGGAAACGTGACATGCAAGGCATTCGTCGATTCGGCCAGCGCATTACGAGAAACAATCAGCACGGCAAGAAAAATCAAGAAAGCGCATCGTTTTGATTTCATTATTTTACTCCTATAATTTAAACCTGAACATAATACTCCTAAATCATATCAATTGCCGCCTGTATTTGAACTGTAGCCGCGGTCCATGACCACGGTCCGGCCTCACGGAGGCCGGCTACAATCTAATTCATCCACTTAATCAACCATTCTCAGTTTGGAAATGATCTGCCTTGGTTCTTTTCCATTTCTGTAAGCAGAAGCCTGGCAAACTCCTCAGGATGTGTCTCCATCGGGCAGTGGCCCGCTCCGGGAATGATAATCAACGGTCTTCCAATGAGTTTAGCCAGGCGACGACCCTGGTTTGGCGGAACCCACTTATCATTCTCGCCCCATATCAGAGACACAGGCAATCGGAGATCTTTGAGCATATCGATCACACCTGCCAACCCTACATGTGAATCCCCGATTTTATAAGACGCACGGGTGGTACCGTCGACACATAATGGGGCGGTATATTCCTTCAACTCTTCAGATGTGGGTACACGGCCATAAGCTGATCCAAGGAATCGGCTCAGCACGTTCGATCGTCGCAAGAGTATCTCAATTATCACCATACTCCACCGCCGTGCCGGAGGAAATCGAATCGAAGATAATGGATGGGGCTTTCCGCCAGACACCGCACCGGCCGCCATGATCACCTGATTGACTTTTTCCGGTCGTTGGCTTGCCATTCGAACAGCGATCTCGCCACCTATGGAGTGCCCAACTATTATCCATGCTGAGTTCGCGGGAACCCCGCGTTCCTTTCCAATTATATCCACAAGCGACCATAACAATTCGGCATTTCTGTCATGGCTGTAAGGCCATGTTATGTTCTTGTCGCTGTATCCAAGGCCAGGCACATCCGCAGCCACCACCCGGAAACCCGCCGACAGAAGAGACGGCATGATCTTCTCCCATGCATACGTCGAACTGCCAAACCCGTGCACAAGAAGAACATTTCCACTGACCGGAACCGATGGCTCCCAGAGCCGCGAATAGATATTAATTCCGGATATCAGGCGCATGCAGCCATTGTCATGTGGAAGATGCAGTTTGCCGGCATCATACCGGCTCAACGGATAGAAATAAGGCGCCACACACAGCACAACAAAGAGAATGACGACACCTATCGCCAGACGTTTAAACCATTTACGCCGCCCTGCAG
>Ga0156394_1129_pt2 | contig 9845 bp, 6 predicted proteins | sample RifOxyA3_FD_108038 | JGI IMG/M metagenome (GOLD analysis project Ga0156394, IMG submission 108038) | Lentisphaerae bacterium RIFOXYA12_FULL_48_11 | reverse complement strand
CTCTTTCTTCTATCTGTATTAAACGAAATCACTATTACAAAACAGGTGGTGAGAAGATTACAGAACTGTAATAATTCAGACGTTGGCGGGAACTCCCGGTCCATGTTATTATTTGAGGCGTGAGAATACTCGTCATAGAGGATGAAAAGAAAATTGCCAGTTTTGTTCGTAAAGGGTTGGAAGAACAGGGCGTTACGGTTACTGTCAGTAATAACGGCGACGATGGTTATCTGTTGGCTAAAACTCAGCCTTTTGATGTGATTATCCTGGATATAATGCTTCCTGGCCGGGATGGACTTAGTATCCTCAAGAATCTTCGCGAACAGAAGAATATTGTTCCGGTTATCATGCTGACTGCCAGGTCAGAAATGAATGAGAAGGTCGAGGGGCTGAATCTTGGTGCTGATGACTACATTACCAAGCCTTTCTATATGGAAGAGCTCATTGCGAGGGTGCAGGCAATTGCAAGGCGCGGTGGTGGAGAAAAATTCAACATACTGCAGGCATCTGATTTGACGGTGAATCTCGTTTCAAGGGACATCAAGCGCGGGACAAGGAAAATCGAATTGACTCCACGCGAGTTCAGCCTGTTGGAGTACATAATGCGGTCACCTGGCAGGGTGTTTACGCGTACGCAGATCCTGGAGCATGTCTGGGGATACGATTTCGATCCCCAGACAAATATCGTGGATGTATGTGTGCAGCGGGTACGGAAGAAGATTTTTGATGAGGACAACAAGCTCATAGAAACTGTCCGTGGCGTCGGTTATAGGTTTTATAAGAAATAAGACAAACTGAAGAAAAGAGTAACCACAAAGTTCACGAAGAACGCAAAGCAGGGAAAGATCATATGATTCTGTAAATCGGCATTGGGGTGAAGGGTAATGAAGCTCGATTCATTCAGATATAAGATAAGTTTGCTGAGCCTGTTGCTCTCTGGTGTTGTCCTGCTTGTGTTTGGTCTTTTTTTCATGTCGGTAATAAGCAGGATTGGCTGCGAGAGAATTGATCGTGAACTCAGGGTTCTGGCTGATGCGCAGATCAGAAGAGTCCAGTCGCCTGACAGGTGGCAGCGTTTCGAGGAATCGCTGAGATCGGTGTACGGCGAGGAGGAGGCCCGTCAGTTTGTGATGAAAGTTGTGCCGGTAATCGGACGTGGCGGGTATACGTCCATTCACTGGCCTACAGAATTGAAAGACGACAGTCTTCCTGTTCTTGCTGCTCCGCAACCGACAGGAGATGATGATTTTCCGGGACGTTCAATGCCGGCGTTTCGCCAGAGGAGGCCTGATGCAGGTCCGCCGCCAGGATCTGGAGGAGGCAGGCCCTTTGATGAGAATCCAATCAGACGGGGTCCGCCGCCTCGCATGATTCTACGAGGACCGGAATTTTCAAATTTTGAAGCAGAGAAACAGGCATGGCGAATTGTTGCCATAGGTAACCAGGAGATCAATTTATATATAGGAATGGATCTTGCCGCATTTCATGAGGAAACAAGTCGGTTCAGGAATGCTTTTCTCCTGGGTTTACCTGTTGCGCTTGTTCTTCTGGCATTTGGTGGATGGCTGATTGCGCACAGGGCGTTGCGGCCGGTAAACGTGATAGCCATGACCACTGCAAATGTGACAACAAGGGGGTTGAATCTCCGGATCCCGCGAACGAATGCGGACAGGGAGTTTGCAGGACTGATAGATGTGATCAATGGAATGCTTGACAGGTTGGAGAAGAGTTTTCTGCAGGCAACACGTTTTAGCGGTGATGCAGCCCATGAATTAAAGACACCTCTTACGATACTGCAGGGACAGCTTGAACAGGCATTGCAGGATGCGCCTTCCGGTTCTGAAATACAGCAAAGGTATGGCGAATTGCTTGAAGAGGTGCGTCGGCTTTCCACGATTACGAAGAAACTGCTGCTTTTGTCGCAGGCGGATTCCGGCAAGATGCGGCTCAGTCTTGTGCCGTTTGATTTAAGCGCTGAGCTGGAATCAATGAGTGAGGATGTGGCTATCCTGGCGCCTGATTTAAAGATCGAGAAAGATATCAGGCCGGGTGTAAATATCATGGCGGACAGGGATCTAATAAGCCAGGCCCTTCAGAATCTTGTTACTAATGCCATCAAGTATAATAAGACAGGTGGCTGGATAAGGCTTTGCTTAGATGTCGAAGTCGGAAAAGTTCACTTCTCGGTTTCCAATAGCGGGGAAGATATCTCTACGGAAGATCAAGGGAGGATATTTGACCGTTTTTACCGTGTTAACAAGTCACGCAGCAGGGAAATCGATGGTGTTGGGCTTGGCCTGAGTCTTGCAAGGGAGATTGTCATGGCCCACAAGGGGGAGCTTGTCCTGGAAAATTCCGCGAATGGTGTAACAACCTTTGTCATGAAACTGCCTGCAATTGTGTCTTGATTCCCCCGGCTACGGATGACTTGTCTTTCCGGTGGTGACCTGCTAGTTTTCTGAAAGTTTAAATTCCTAACCCACGGGAGGTAAGTCTATGAAGCAAAGTATTATTCCTTGTCTGGTATGCATGATGATCATGTCTGTGCGCCTTGTTGTTGCTGTGCCTGTTGAAGCGAAAGTGCAGGGTTTGTATGAGGGTGTCTGCAAGGACGCAAAGGGTGAGATTAAGATAGAGGCGCGCGTTGTTGCTCAGGGTGGCGGCACATACAAAGTGCTTGTCAGAAAACTTGCCACCGATGGAAAGGTTTCCAGAGTGGAGCTGAAGGGCGTCACAGAAGGCAATACTGTCAACTTCAACGGAAGAGATGGCGATGTTGATTGGAAATGTTCTTATGCTGACGGTGCAGTTGCCGGTACTTGTGGAGAAGGCTGCAAACTTGATGTCAAACGCGTTGAACATGTTTCTCCGTCCATGGGGAAGAAGCCGCCGCAGGGAGCGGTTGTGCTTTTCAACGGCAATACAACGATGGATGAACTGGTGAGAGCCAATGGTTCTCCATGGTATGTGGGTGATAAGAGCAAGGATGGCTGGGCAGTATGGGAAGTGCCGATCCGCACGGTTGTTGCCAATGAACCGGGCGAATGGCCGTGCAAGGATAACGTTATTCCGAAAGACTGGACGCTTGGCGCAGAGAGACGACGTGTGGATACGGTGCGCGGGATCGGTGATGACGGGTCAATACAGGTTCCAACTGGCGGAATGAATTCAAAACGTCAGTTTGAAGGCAGTTTTGACTATCACGTGGAATTCATGAATCCCCTTGTTCCGAATGCACACAGCCAGGGGCGCGGGAACAGCGGTGTTTACCTGCCCAATGGAGAGGAAATCCAGGTGCTGGATTCTTTCGGAGAGTGCACGTACGAGGGCGGTGGTTGTGGTGGTTTTTACAAGTACAAGAACCCGGATACTATGGATGTTATCGAGAGCATAAAGAACAGTTCGGAAAATAAGTACACACTGGCATCGACACCTCCACTGCAGTGGCAAACCTATGACATTGAATACAGGGTGCAGAAGAAAGACGGCAAGTATTCAGGCAGGCCTCGTGTGACCGTATATCACAATGGCATCAAAATTCATGATTCCTTTGAGATCAAGAAAGATGCCAAGAAAGGCCATTTCCACTTTCAGGATCATGGGAACCCTGTCCGTTACAGGAATATCTGGGTTTTGCCGCTGGAAGATCAATAGGAAAGAATGACTTGTTCAATCGTGTTAACGCCGGCAAATGGTGATTTCTGCTGGAGTGAAGCAAATGAATTACAGTCGCAGGTCGCAGTGCTTTTTCAGCCTTGCGCTGTTTGTCTGCATGAGTTTTGCTGAATGGATGGTTGCTCCCATTCGGGGAGAGTCTTTTCTTGTTCGAGACGGTCAACCGCTTGCCGACATTGTGATTGCCGAACAACCCCCGCGTATGGCCAGGCTGGCCGCGGGTGAGTTGCAGTCCTACATTGAGAAAATTTCCGGTGCCACATTATCGATCACAAATCGGCCGGGGCAGGATGTTCCTGCTCATATCTATGTTGGGAAAAGCATTTACACCGATCAGTTGAAGATTACCGATGATGGATTGGCGCATGATGCATTTCGGATTGTGTCTGGAATAAACTGGCTTGTACTGCTCGGGCAGGACCGTGATTTCACACCGCCCGAACTGTTTGCCCGCAATCATTCCGATATTCCGCGGATGCTTGAACAATGGGATACCCTGACAGGGGAAAAATGGGGGAACCCGCACACGGCTGTTTACCGGAGATATAACCCGATACTCAAGATATGGGATTATGACGCGCGTGGTTCGTTAAATGCTGTTTATGAGTTCCTTCGCGGCATTGGTGTCCGGTGGTATATGCCCGGTGATCTGGGTGAGGTCGTGCCTGCCAGGAAAAATATCGAACTTGGGTGTTTTGACAAACTTGTACGGCCGGATTTTCCGTATCGCAATCTCGGCGATTACACGCCCCACTTTGACGGTGGCACTAAAGATGCCGTGCTCTGGCGCTTACGGCTGGGATTGGCTTATGGCCAGGAACTATGGGGCATCGGATGGACGGCGCACGGACTGAATTACGTACATGGCCGGGATGAAGTAAAAAAGGCGCATCCGGAATATTATGCGCTCTATGGTGGCAAGAGGATGAACGGCAGTCCATATCCGTGGTGGAAGGAAGGAGTTCCCTGCCTGTCTTCACCTGGCTTGTTCCAGGCGACCGTGAAGTATGCCCGCGATTTCTTCCGGATCTACCCTGATGATCCGCTGGTTTCCATAATGCCGGCCGATGCCTACGTAAGTTTATGCGAGTGTGAATTGTGCCGGGGTAAAAGTACGCCGGAACGCGGGTATAACGGCCAGCTTTCGGACTATGTCTGGGATTTTGTCAACCGCGTGGCGATTGAACTTTATAGAACAAATCCTGACAAGAAAGTCCTCTGCGGCGCTTATGGATCGTATGTCCTGCCGCCGACGAAGATAGCGAAACTGAGTCCAAATGTAGCGGTCTGCATTATCGAGCCGCGTTATACTTTTTACGAAGAAAAAACATATAAGAATTTTCGTGAAAACCGGAAGGAGTGGCTGAATAAATTGACCTCGGGCGACCTGTATACGTATGCCCATTATCTTTACAGCCGTCCGGGCGGCAGCTATGAAGGTGTCCCCGTTTACTTTCCGCATATCATTGCCGAAGATATGCATGCTTTGAAGGGTATATCAAAAGGTGACTACATCGAATTATCACAGGGCAAACAGTGCAACATGCATGCGCCGGGATTTAACCATCTGAATGTTTACGTGACGGCCAAAATGTACTGGAATGCCTCGCAGGACATTGAAGCGCTGCTGGATGAATACTATGAGAAATTTTACGGTCCAGCACAGAAAGAGATGAAGGCGTTTATCAGATTTTCTGAAAAGAACTGGCCGTCCATGCTGAAGCAGGCGAAACCGGTTGACGAGGCACTGAAATTACTGGCGGCTGCAAAAGAAGCGGCCGGGGATACGGTGTATGGTAAGCGCATTGATTTGCTTGTTGAGTACTGCAAGCCATTGAAACAGTTGCGTGATAGGTTGGCGCGTGGGCGGGAAAATGTTCCAGAGGCGGCTGCTTTTGAGCGGAAGAAGAGCGACATCAGTCTTGATGGCAAACTTGATGACAAGTTCTGGGAAAAAACATGGGTTTACAGCCTGAGTGAATTGGAAACGGGCAGACAGCCGGCATTGCAGACATCCTTTCGCACAGCCTGGGCAGATGATGCCATGTATTTTGGAATCCACTGCCAGGAACGCAGCACAAAGAACCTGAAGGTTGCCGCGACAAAGAATGGCGATACCACAATCTGGCAGGGGGACTGTGTTGAATTACTGTTTGAGACACAGGTACATTCTTACTACCAGATCGCCGTCAGTCCATCCGGCGCCGTGATCAATGCCGACAGGAAAGAGGGTGTCAATACGATCTGGTCTTCACAGGCTCAAGCGGCCGTTTTTGTAGGGGATGATTACTGGAGCGTTGAAATACGTATTCCCGTGGCGGGTGAAGACGCTGAAACGCTTGACAGGATGAATGGCGTTGCGGGACGGCGGCCGACAAAAACTTACCCTTGGTTCATCAATGTTTGCCGCCAGCGTATCAGGGACAATGGCAACGAAGTTTCCGCCTGGTCCCCGACGGGGAAAACAACGTTTCATGACTTAATGAAATTTGGTGAGCTGGTTGTCAGGTGATTGGAGAAGATTTTATGCTGAAGACAGTTTTTATTGCCTGGTTCTTGCCGTTATTTGCTGTCCATGTGATGGCTGATTACGTGGCCGAGAGAAAGGCGGCGATGACGCTGATTGTTACCGGAAAGTACCAGGAAGCCATTGCGGCATTTGTGAAAATGGCCGAGAATCAGGTTAGCGATTTTCAGAAGTCCGACGCACTTGACCAGGCCTCTCAATGTGCCATCAATCTGAAACAATATGACCAGGCCATGGATCTGGCGAAGAAGGTTCCGCTACAGTCCGTGTCCAAGACCTGTCAGATGAGAATCCTGACGGCAGAACGGAAATGGCAGAAGATCGTTGATATATTCGGGAACGAGACCATTGAAAACTGGCCCGACGAAGTGTCTGCTGCTGCCTTTCATTACAGGGGCATGGCTTTTTATAATCTGAAAGATGGGCAGAGGGCGGAAAAGGATTTGAGAAAAGCGGTAGAACTCCTGACCGGGGAGCACACCAGGGGGCTTGCCCTGATTGCGCTTGGAGATACATATCAGCATCTTTTAGAAAATGATGAGTTGGCCATTAAGTCTTATCGTCGGGCATACGGAACAGCATTTTACAAAGAGTGTCAGGCGGTCATCTCAGTTACAGGTATATTGCAGCGCCAGAAAAAGACGGATGCTGCCGTGATGGAATTGGGTAGAATCGACATGAACAAGGTACAGGCGGGGTACTGGCGTATCGCAATGTTGCAGGCTTGGGGCAGGGTTCTCAGTGGGCAGGGAAAGAAACCGGAAGCCATTGCAAAATACAAAGAAGCATTGGGTGTAGGGGATATTTCGTCAGGGCAGAAAAGCGCATTGGAACAGGCCGTCAAGGATCTTCAGGCATGTGACAAATAACTGGGATCATTGAAGTGCTTTAATCCACAGGAGGTAAGTTCATGAAACAAGTTGCTGAATCAAGTCGGCGAACATTTCTCAAGGCATCTGCCTTATCAACGCTGGCTTTCAATTTCTTTCCTGGTCGTGTAATGGGTGCGGATGGGAATACACCGCCAAGCGGAAAGATCACACTTGCCGGAATTGGTATTGGAGGCGTTGGTCACTCGCAGCTTAAGCAGTGCAAAGAAACAGGATTCGAGATTGTGGCGTTGTGCGACGTGGATGATGTATACGCGAAAAAGACATATGACATCTTTCCGCAGGCACGTAGATATCGTGATTTCCGTGAATTGCTTGCGACGGAAGGTAATAAAATAGACGCCGTTTACTGCGGCACACCGGATCACACTCATACAATCATAACGCTTGCCGCCCTGCGCGCAAAGAAACATGTCTGCTGTGTGAAGCCGTTGACGCGTACAGTGGAAGAGTTGCGCGCGGTCACAGCCGCGGCGAAGCAGGCCGGCGTTGCCACGCAGGTTACGGCCAGGCCCAATACCAGCGAAGAAGGTTGCCGTACATGTGAACTGATAGCGGCGGGAGCGATCGGAGCTGTTCGCGAAGTCCATGTCTGGTCGTATCGTCCTGTCTGGCCGCAGGGCATGCCTGGACGTCCTGTCGGCGAGGACCCTGTTCCGTCCACGCTGGACTGGAAATTGTGGATTGGGCCGGCGCCAATGCGGCCTTTCAAGAGCCAGTGGCCCGAGGGTAACCCGATTCCCGACATGCCGCCAAAGAACTGGGGCGGTCGTGCAGTTTATCATCCGTTCAATTTTCGGGGATGGTGGGATTTTGGAACAGGCTCGCTTGGTGATATGGGTTGTCACTACCTGAACACTCCTTACCGTGCGTTGAAACTCGGTTATCCTTCGTGTGTTTCAGCAACGAGTTCGAAACGATTCGATGAGTCGTTTCCTTTGTCTTCAATCGTAACATATGACTTTCCGGCGCGGGTGGGGATGCCTGAAGTACGTGTCGTGTGGTATGACGGGGGACTGCGTCCGCCGCGTCCGCGCGAGATGACCGGTGATCTACCTGACGAGGGTGTTCTTTATATCGGGGATGAAGGAAAGATGATTTTTGATAAAATTATTGATCCGTCACGCGCAGAGAAATTTACTTCAGTTCCTAAGACGCTGACACGCCGCCAGGGTGTCTGGGGCGAATGGTTGGACGCCTGCCGTGGCGGGGAACCTGCAGGCTGTTCGTTTGGCTGGGCTGGTCCCCTGACTGAGTTTGTGCTCCTAGGTGATATCGCTTTGCGGACAGGTAAACAGATCGAGTACGATGGTGCGGCCATGCGGATTACTAATGTACCTGAAGCTGATGCCTTGTTGAGGCAGGCCTATCACAACGGCTGGTCTCTTGGTTAAAACGCATGCCAAAAAAGCTTTTTCCATATGATGAAATATTTCTTAATGCAGGTGCAGTTTATATAACAACCGGGAGTAGTAGTTTCATGAACATCAATATGAGCAAGCGTTTAATTCAAAACGTCCTGGCATTTCTATTTTTCCAGGCTATTGCGGCGTGGGCTGCCGGCTCCGTAAGGCAAATCGTGTCGCTTGATGGACGCTGGGAGATAGCTGACGGAAAATCACCATCCGAAATGCCTGCATCATTCCCGCATACGGTACCTGTTCCAGGCATGGTGAATCTTGCAAAGCCTGCGTTTGTAAACGTGGATGCGTTTATCAGTCGGGAGAATCTTGTAAATAAGATCAGGGCGAAGTTGGCGCCTGAGGAATGGCTAGCCACGTACTGGAAAGGGAAGATTGACCAGGATCGTGACTATTTCTGGTACCGTAAAACTTTCCGTGCTCCGAAAGAACGGGCAGTGGCCATGTTGAAAATCAACAAGGCTCAATTTGGCACGGCTGTCTGGTTGAATGACGGCAAGCTCGGAGAGTATGCCGGATGTTTTACCGCCAGTTATTTTCCACTCGATAAAGACATTAAATGGGGGGCGGAGAATACCATTGTTATCCGTATAGGCGCGCACCCGGCCGTGTTGCCTGACACTTTTCCAACGGGATCGGATTTTGAAAAGATCAAATGGACTCCGGGCATATATGACAGTGTTTCCCTGATTTTCTGTGATAATCCTGTAATAGAATCTGTTCAGGTTGCTCCATGTATTGCAACGGGTGAAGTTGTAGTGCAGACATCAGTCAAGAATTGCGGGAACGCTCCTTTGGCAGCAACTCTAGCGCATTTGGTTAAACCCTGGAAGAGGGGCAAGCAGGTTGCGGCAGGACAGCCGGAATCAATTGCGCTTCAGCCGGGCGAAACAAAACTTTCGACGCAGAAAATAAAGATTCCGGATGTACATTTATGGTCGCCGGAGGACCCGTTCCTGTATGTTGTTGATTCATCTACCGGCGGGGATTCATTAAAAACGCGGTTCGGAATGCGGGAGTTCCGTTTTGATGCCTTCACAAAGCGGGCGTACCTGAACGGCAAAGTATATTTCCTCCGTGGTTCAAACATAACACTGCACCGCTTCTTTGAAGATCCGCTCTGTGGTGATCTTCCGTGGGATGAGAGCTGGGTCCGCAAGCTGCTGGGTGATCTGCCGAAGAAAATGCACTGGAATTATTTCAGGTTCTGTATAGGGCCAGTGCCCGACCGATGGCTTGAAATCTGTGATGAGGTCGGTTTGCTTATACAGAACGAGTTTTTTGTCTGGACCGGCGGGCCGGGCTGGTACAAAGGGTATTCCAGGACGCACG
>Ga0156394_1132_pt4 | contig 9925 bp, 6 predicted proteins | sample RifOxyA3_FD_108038 | JGI IMG/M metagenome (GOLD analysis project Ga0156394, IMG submission 108038) | Lentisphaerae bacterium RIFOXYA12_FULL_48_11 | reverse complement strand
TACCGAAAACGCACCAAACTGCAGATGCGCCCCCTCAAACCAGCCTGGGTGTAATTCAGAAATGTTGGTACATTCTACATTTTTCCGCGTCTGCGCGGAATGGAAACCGCAGGTGGCATTTCGTCGCCCGAATGGGCCGGAGAAACGGCATGAGGATTTTGCGATGCCGGCGCGGCGACGACACCAGAGGGATACTGATGTATCCGAGGGTTTCGGCAACAATGCCGGCGCGCAAAAGACACATACCGGCTTCACCGCGAAATGCCACCTGCTTACTCTTCCACCCACAAATATGACTTACTCCCAACCAGCCTCAATACGCGCCAAATAGCCACTTCTCTTGATGTTCACACACGATCATTTATCATTGAAAATCGGGACGTCAACTCCTGATTCTCAATATTAATCAACACCTGCTTTCCCTGAACAATCCAGTGGGCATCGGAGCCAGACTGTGAATAACAACCTTAAAGCATGAAAGGACACTGGACTGCCTTCAGATTTCATTTGCGGACAAGACGAATGGCGCGCAAATTCAACATTGGCGGCTTGCCATCCGCTGACCGCACAGAAAGAACAACCGCCCCCGCAGGCAAATCGATCTCTCCAATTGAATGTTCCTGGAATTTATCCCAGCCGCCGGTCCCCTGTTTTTCCATCTCAAGCAAACCTATTCGCTCCGCCCTGCCTTCGTTCTTTTTCACCAATTCCAGAGCTATTTTACCGCCACCACCTGTTGCCGCATAGACAGCAATCACTGAATACTTCCCGCCATCAGGCACAGCAAGGGTCCAGGACAGATATTCCTTGGCATCAGTCCACCGCCCGACATTGTCCTGCCCGCCCTTGCGTTCGATAAGAAGCAGCGAGCCATGCAGGCTCGCTGACTTCGGCACGGCTTCAAAACAGCCTTTTGTATCGGGACGAACCGGCGGCACTTTCCGTGATCCGTAATAATTCAACCTGTCCGCCTGCGGAGTTACAGGCTCGATCAACAGTTCATCCGGCTTTAACCTGTTTTTTCCTGACATCAACACAACCGTCTCACCTTTCTTAAGATCCACGGTCGTGAGCGGTAATCCATTTCTGTCCTTTTCTGCCAAAACTGTAAAAGCTCTGGTACCTGAAGTAATAACCGGCTCTTCAAGACCGGTCCGCACTTTACAAACATTGCCGGCCAGACTTCTGATCATGACAAACCTGGTGACTCCATCGCGCCGGACTGCAGACACTTCAAAAGCCCCCTCCGCAAGCAGCCTGTGAATTGTTACATCCTTCCAGGCATCTGGAACGGATGGAAATATTCTAATACAGGTTCCAAAAGGCTCCATCGCCCAGCTCTGAAGCAGAACTTCCTGCAAAGCCGCGGCACCGGCAAGAGGAGTTTCGATAACAGGCCCAGCTTCAAGATACATCGTATTGGCCTTTACATACCGATAGAGAAACTCATCCATAAGCTTCACATTAGCCCCACTGCGTCCCAGCCACGATGATATTGCACTGGCACCGGTAAATGAATAGCCCTGCAAAGCGCCGGCAAATCCAATCCAATGTTCAAGCGATTTCTCAATCAACGGCCTGTCGGATGATGATTCCGGATCAACCATATGTAATGGATAAACCATCAGAAGATGTGAGAAATGACGATGCGATTCTGCCAGCGGCTGGCCTGCACCAATCATGTAACCGGTGGCCGGATCAACCGGATAAGGTACCAACTTCTCCAGAGTCTCACGCCATTTCGAAGCAAGAGGATCATTCAAAGATAGACGCTCATTGCAGGCCAGTAACGTCTGCAGGCCCCACCTCAATAGTGAGAGATCATAATTTGTGTCTGGTGCTTTCTTGGAATATTCCGGTGAAAGCGAAATCGGCAGGTGAAGTTTCCCGTCAGGACCCGGCTTAAGAAGGTGCAGGTAATAACCTATTGCACACTTCAACAGCGGTACGAGACGATTCTTCAGCATCACCTCGTCACCCGAATAGCGGTAATGCAGCCAGTAATTGTGCAGTGTCCACGTCAGGTTGCCTCTTTCCTCGCCGTCCTTACCACCAACGCCACCACGACAGTCATACGAACTTACCCGCCCTATGGCCGCAGAATCATTACGCCAGTCAGCCGGCACATTATTGATAAGGTTGGATGTCCCAGCATCAAGCATGTTGATGAGCGATTCACCAAGCTCCAGCCTGTTTGCCGTATAAACCGGCCAATATGTAAGCTGTATGTTGAGGTTCCACCAGATCATTGGCCAGGGCGTACGTCGAAACCAGGGCCCCATGAGATCAAGCGCAGGCCTGTCGGGCCTCGTACCAGCCGCCATTTTATAAATCTGGATCCAGTAGAAACTCTCCATGCGCGTATCTGGTATTGAGAAGAAACCGCCGCGCGGCCAGAATGCATTCCACCACGCACGGTGCGAACCGGCCAGCACTTCCATGCCATCTGCAATGGCTGCCTTCACGCTGGATATTGCCCGCTCTGCATTCGGAGTTCCTGTCGCAGCATAATCCACAGTCCAAACGAAGAGCTGTTTGCCATTTCTGGCAATCTCTCCCCATGCCACGATGTAACCCCCACCCGCCTTGAATGACTGCACACACCAATCAACCTCCCCTGTTTTTCCCATCTGTGGCTGTGGATTCATCTTGTCGGGAGGAATCACATTCTTCTTGAACTCGTCACGGGCCGGTATTGCGGGAAGCGGCTGATAGACCATTCTGGCAGGCGCACCTTTTCGAGAATCAAACTCAATGACTGCTACAGGTCGTTCCGCATGTATAAATGAACGCCAGGCGATGTCGGTCGCAGCTGACTTCAGCACACCTGTTGCCTCTGCATTCCAGAGATCGAGGCGCATTTTCCCGGTAACAGGAGAAGAACCATCACACACAACAGCAAAACGTCCGATCGCGAGCCTGCTTCCACGATCAGTAACATCCGACCGGCCGACATCCCACTGCAGAACATTCTCCCCCTCGCTGTATATCGTGGCGCCAACAAGCCCATTCCCTATAAAAGCTGCCTCATGCCAGGCCTTAGGCAGCGACTCCCATACAAGATCATGACGTGACAGAAAGGCAGACCAGTCAATCCTGTCGGTGACCGTTTCTGCAACTGCGGAGGAACATGTTGTGACGAGGAAAACCCAGATTAATTTCTGAAATGTATTTTTCATGAAGGCAGGATGCCACAGCAGTCAATACAGCGTCAAGATCGGCCCTCCGGCCGGATATTGCAGAATCCTGCCGCCAGTATAAGGGTTAAATCAACCTTGTAAAATATGCACATTGCATCCAAAATTGTGCAATAGAAAAAAAACGTCCGGACATTTACAATCCGGGCAGATGATTAATACGGGGAAAGCTATTATCCCTGATTCAGTAACGAAAAATTCTTCCAGGAGGTTATCATGACACATCTATGCACTCGCCGCAGATTCCTTGGAACTACGATTGCGACCGGAGTGGGCGCCAGCCTGCTCGGTGGGATTATGCCAACTTCCCGTGCGGCAGAATCTGCCAAAGGGTTGAGGGTTGGCATTATAGGACTGGATACTTCACATTCACCGGCCTTTACCAAGTTACTAAATGACCCCAAGGCAGAAGCCGATCTTGGCGGATACAGGGTCGTGGCAGCTTATCCATATGGCAGCCGTGAGATCGAGAGTAGTTTCAAGAGAATCCCGGGTTATATCGAGGACATGAAGAAGCTTGATGTGGTCATCACGGAATCAATAGCGGAACTGTTGGACAAGGTTGATGTGGTGCTGCTGGAGACAAATGATGGCCGCCTGCATCTTGAACAGGCCCTGCAGGTATTCAAGGCTGGCAAACGTGTATTCATCGACAAGCCGCTGGCAGCATCCCTGGCTGATGCCGTTGCCATATCCGAAGCAGCAAAAAAGAGTAACGTCCTGTTCTTCTCCTCTTCATCTCTTCGTTTCATCGAAAGCATTCAAAAACTGGCAAAAGACAACACAGCAGGGAAAATACTTGGCGCAACAACTTACAGCCCGTGCTCTATAGAGAAAACACATCCCGACCTGGTGTGGTATGGCATTCACGGGGTGGAGATGCTTTTTGCGATAATGGGTACCGGCTGCAGGAGTGTAACGAGAGTTCACACCGAGCAGACTGACTTTGTCACAGGCGTCTGGGAAGGCGATCGTATCGGTACGTATCGCGGCCTGCGCGGCGGTAAAAAGGATTACGGTGGTACAGTATTCGGGGAAAAGGCTATTATCAGTCTTGGATCGTACGGGGGATACCGACCCCTGCTGGTGGAAATAGTTAAATTCTTCCAGACAGGCCAGGCGCCGGTCCGGCCGGAGGAGACAGTGGAAATGTTTGCTTTTATGGAAGCGGCTGATGAAAGCAAGAAACAGGGCGGAGCTCCAGTGAGCATAGCGGCAATGTTTGAAAAGGCGAAAAAATAAATATCCGGGAGAAAACAGACCATGAACACAACACGCAGGGATTTCCTGAAAACGACTATGGCGGGCGCAGCAGTTGCGGCGGCTGCAAATATTATTCCGGGTTTTAGCAACAGGAGTTATGCGGCGGTCGCTGGCGCGAACCAACGGATCAAGGTGGCCATGATGGGCGTTAACGGCCGTGGCGGCGCGCTTGCCGGAAGCTTTGCCAGCCTGAAGGATGTTGAAATTGCATACGTCTGCGATGTCGATTCACGTGCAACCGAGAAATGTATCGCCCATCTCGAAAAGAAATTCGAAGCACACCCCAAGGCTGTGACTGATTTCAGAAAAGCACTTGAGGACAAGGAGCTTGACGCTCTTGTTGTTGCCGCTCCCGACCACTGGCATGCGCCTGCCGCGATTCTTGCATGTAAGGCGGGCAAGCATGTCTATCTGGAGAAACCTTCCAGCCACAACCCGCACGAGGGCGAGCTGGTGGTTGCCGCCTCCGAGAAGTACAAGAAAATTATCCAGATGGGCAACCAGCGCCGCTCTTGGCCCAATGTGGTTGCAGCCATTGAAGAACTTAAGAATGGAACCATTGGACGGCCTTATTTTGCAAAAGGCTGGTACACCAGCAATCGGGCTTCAATAGGCAAAGGCAAGGAAGTGCCTGTCCCTGAGTGGTTGGACTATGACCTCTGGCAGGGCCCCGCCCCGCGCAGGCCTTACAAGGACAATGTTGTCCATTACAACTGGCACTGGTTCTGGAACTGGGGCACAGGTGAAGCGCTTAATAACGGTACGCACATGGTCGACCTCATGCGCTGGGGACTCGGCGTTGAATATCCAGTGCGTGTCACGTCAGCAGGCGGCCGTTATCGTTACCAGGATGACTGGGAAACCCCGGATACACAGGTAATCACAATGGAATTTGCGAACAACACCAGTATGACATGGGAAGGACGCAGCTGTAACGGGCATAATATTGAAGGCACTGCAGTCGGCGCTCTGTTCCACGGTGATACCGGATCTCTGATGATAAACGGCAACGCCTACACGGTTTACGATCTGAAGAGCAAGGTGGTTAAGGAAGTAAAGGCAGGCAAGGCGATTGATGCCCGCGATACAGTCAACCCATCCGCAAATCTTGACACAATACACATTCAGAACTTCCTTGATGGTATACGTAACGGCACAAAGTTGAATGCCGATATTCTTGGCGGTCAACAGAGTACACTGCTATGCCAGCTTGGCAACATCGCGCTCCGCTGCGGCAATACCCTGAACATTGACCCGGCAAACGGGCGGATTAAGAACGATGAGGCTGCGATGAAGTTCTGGAAGAGGGATTACCAGCCCGGCTGGGAACCCGTCATTTAGACGGCAAGCTTAAAGCGTCGCGGTAGGCTCGAGGGGTCTTTCTTTCAATTTTCCGAAAGACATTGGTAAAGTGTTGCGAATGGCAAAAACCCGCCAGGCGAGCAATCTCAACACATGATCTGTCGGTATGAAGCAGAAGATGCTTGGCCGTCTCAAGACGGTAACGCATAATTTCATCATAAACAGAACGGCTTAGATGCTGCAGAAACAACCGATCAAGGCTGCTGCGGGAAACACCAGCAGCTCGCGCCACATCCTCAACACCAAAGCTGCGCCCGATGTTATCCTTGATAAATAGTATCGCGGAGCGGACGGCCGGCAGGCTGATAGCTGTCAGATCCGTACTCTGCCGAAGCACAATATTGGTTGGAGGAATCAGAATCGGGCGGGAGGGCACAGCCTTACCATCAATAAGGCGGTCCAGCAAAGCGGCACTTTCGTAACCGACACGTTCAAGATCATGAGCAATACTGGAAAGAGGTACCGGCTGATTCAGGCAGATAAGCTCGTTATTATCAACACCCAGAATGGCTATATCTTCGGGAACTTCAATTTTTGCAAAACGGCAAATGTCTTCAACCTTGGCGGCGTCATAATCATCGTACGCAAAAACAGCCAAAGGCCTGGGCGCATTCTTGAGTTGCCGCGCCAGCCAGATTCGCAAGCGCATCCAATCCTCGGGCAAGTCTCTGCACGATTTCTCCCATACCCACTTCAAGGGAGCATCCAACCTCAAACCGGCACAGGCAGATCGGAACCCATCGAAGCGTAATTCGTGAACCGGCGAAAAAGTGGTCGAGAACCATGCAGTGCAGCGAAAGCCGCGGTCTGCAAAGTGTTCGGCGGCCATACCGCCGATTTTAGCATGATCGCCAACGACGCGCGGCACAGGAATGTCCATCCTGTAGAGCCCCATCCCTACGACCGGAATGGCCAGTCTCTTCACGTATGCCATGATGTCGCGTCTATGGGAGAACACCGTCAATACCCCGTCGCCTTTCCACCCCCGTGGTATTGTTACCCGTTCTTCGGCGGTCAGATGCCAGTTGTGCTCACATGCATAGAGGCCAATTCCTTGACGCACATGGTGATCATACCACTCCGTCAGGATCAGTACATTCCTTTGATTGAGATGTCTACGCGAACGTGCCATGGTGAAAGTTTGTACAAGTTGACAGTAAGGTGCAATAGAATTGTTCCAGCAAAGGTACTGCCGCCGTTGTGCGGGGCTGGGACTTTTTGCGATGTAAAAATATGCACATTACGTCCGAAACTAAGCAATGGAAGGAAATTACAATATATTTTATTGTTATTAGACAAGGGCAAGGAAGATTGCCTTTGATTAAATCGTCTTTTTTCTGCAATGTAAGTTACGAATCTTGGAGGTAATTGAAGAATGAAAATCAGAATCTTTGATGACAAGGAATCTCTAGGGCAGACAGCAGCGGTACAGGCGGCAGACATCATCAGGAAGGCGCTGAAAGCACAAGGGAAGTCACGCATTCTTGTAGCCACCGGCGGCTCACAGTTTGAGTTCCTGGAAGCACTGACCCGGGAAAAAGGAATCGACTGGGCCAAGGTGGAAATGTTCCATTTCGATGAATACATCGGGCTCAGCATCAAACATCCCGCCAGTTTCCGGAAATACCTGCTCGAACGACTTATCAACAAGGTCGGCATCAAGGAACACCATCTCCTTAACGGAGAAGTTGATCCCGAGAAAGTCTGCAAAGAAGTCGGCGCCCTCCTGGCTGCCGGACCAATCGACGTGGCATTCCCCGGCATTGGAGAGAATGGCCATCTTGCCTTTAACGATCCACCGGCCGACTTCCAGACCGAAAAACCCTACATTGTAGTGAATCTGGACGAAGCCTGCCGGAAGCAGCAAATTGGTGAAGGCTGGTTCAAGAGCATGGCCGAGGTGCCAGAGCGTGCAATCTCAATCTCCATCAGGCAGCTGATGAAGGCCAAAACCCTTATATCGGTCGTTCCGGACGCACGCAAGGCAAACGCAGTCAAGCTCTGCATGGAAGGAACTGTTAGCCCTAACGCACCGGCCTCTATCATGCGTACACATCCTGACGTTACGCTGTATCTCGATAAACAGTCATCAGCGCTGCTAAATCCAAAAACCATTTCATCTGGCGCACCGGCATAATGAATGTCACATTTCCAGGCTTTGTTGATCTGCAGGTAAACGGATTCGCAGGTGTGGATTTCAACACGCCGGCCCGTTCATCAGAACAAATCTGCAAAGCCATGGATGCCATGCGCGCAACGGGTGTCACCCGTTGCCTGCCGACACTTATTACATCTTCTTTCGAAGACTTTGCCGCCTGTACAAAGGCCATTCTGGCATCGAGTGATCCCGCCATCGCCGGGTTCCACATGGAAGGCCCGTACATTTCTCCGGAGGATGGCGCACGTGGCGCACATCCCATCGCCCATGTGATTCCGCCTTCTATTGAGGATTTCAAACGCCGGCAGGATGCTGCAGGAGGGAAAATAGTTCTCGTTACCATAGCACCTGAAACTCCAGGGGCGATCAGGCTGATTGAATACCTCGTCAGCCAGAACATCCGCGTAGCCATAGGACACAGCATGGCAAAGCATGATGACATACAGAACGCAATCAAGGCTGGTGCAACCATGTCCACACACCTAGGCAATGGGTGCCCTCAGATGGTTCACCGTCACAACAACATGATCTGGGAACAGCTGGCTGCGGACGAACTTCATGCCGGCCTGATCGTAGATGGGCATCATCTTCCACCCGCCGTGGTAAAGTCCATGATTCGAGCCAAGGGATTGTCACGCAGCATACTGGTAACCGACGCGATCTCCGCAGCAGCCGCACCGCCAGGCCGTTATATGCTCAGCGGTTTCGAAGTCGAGGCGGACGCCAATGGGCGTGTCTCGCAGGCCGGTGCCAGCAACCTCGCCGGATCCTCCCTCACAATTAATGCCGCGGTGGCAAACACTGCCAGGTTTTGCGGACTCACTCTGGAGGAAGTACTGCCGTTGGCATCAATACAACCAGCGAATTACATTGGCATCGAACCAGCAGGCGTGATAAATGCCGACTGGGATCCGGACAAATATCAGCTGGTTATTCGTGACGTGAAAAGCAAGTAAACCGAAAGGTACACCAATAGATGAAGACTCCCATAAAAGGGTTACGGTGGTACATGGTGGGCATGCTTTGCCTTGCCACTGCCTTGAATTATCTTGATCGGCAGACCCTGTCTGTGCTGGCCGGGACAATAAAAGAACAGCTCCATATCTCCACAATACAGTATTCCTATATAACCTCTGCATTTCTCATAAGTTACACAATCATGTATGCCGTAAGCGGGCGGGTAGTCGATTTCCTGGGTTCTCGCAAATCATTTATCATCTTCGTTTCCGGCTGGTCGGTGGCAAACGTGTTGCACGCATTTGCCAAGACAGCCCTGCAGTTCTCTTTCTTCCGTTTCCTTCTTGGCGCAACAGAACCGGCCAACTTCCCTGCCGGGGTCAAGGCTGTCAGTGAATGGTTCCCAGTTCGTGAACGGGCACTGGCAATCGGCATATTCAATTCCGGCACCGCAATCGGATCAGCCCTTGCCGCGCCATTGGTCGCCTTATGTGCGCTCCAGTGGGGATGGCGTTCCGCATTTGTCGCAGGCGGCATCCTCGGCGCAATATGGGTCGTTGCATGGATATTCATATACCAGACGCCTAGAAATCATCCCCGCCTGAGCCCCGAGGAACTCCGACTGATAGAGAGTGACGACGCGCCACAGGCAGTACAACCCAAGCCTCCATCTATCATGCACATTCTCAGTACACGTGAAGCATGGGGCTGCATCCTGGCGCGGTTGTTCACGGACCCGCTGTCGTACCTGTTCATTTTCTGGATTCCGCTCTTCCTTCAGCAGGAACGCGGGTTCGACCTCAAGGCAATCGGCATGTACGGCTGGATTCCTTATGTGGCCCTCGCAATCGGCAATATCCTCGGAGGCGCCATCCCGCGCTATCTCATTCAGCATGGCTGGTCACTCAACCGCTCACGAAAAACAGTCATGTTCGTGGCTTCGTGCCTGATGCCGACCTGTTTCATTCTAATCACGATCGTGACCAGC
>Ga0156394_1162_pt1 | contig 9950 bp, 8 predicted proteins | sample RifOxyA3_FD_108038 | JGI IMG/M metagenome (GOLD analysis project Ga0156394, IMG submission 108038) | Lentisphaerae bacterium RIFOXYA12_FULL_48_11 | reverse complement strand
TGCCCGCCTCGTTCAGCTTCTTAAGGATATCAACGATTTCTTTCTCGCTTCTGGAATCAAGGTTACCTGTAGGTTCATCGGCAAATATGATAACAGGATCATTAACCATCGAACGGGCAATCGCCACTCTTTGCTGCTCACCTCCAGACATCTGATTGGGCCTGTGTTCCTCTCGATGAGAAAGACCTACCTCCGCCAGCCTTGCCTTGGCCGAATCCTTGCGCTCGGACCTTCCGGCATATACAAGAGGCAACATTGAGTTCTCAACTGCTGTAAGACGAGGGAGAAGATGAAATTGCTGAAATATGAACCCGGCGAGGCCATTCCGTAAGGCGGCAAGTTCATTATCGCTCAGCCTGGTAACATCTCTGCCAAGAAAGTGGTAAGTTCCGGAATCAGGCTTATCCAAAAGACCAAGGATATGCAGAAGCGTTGATTTACCTGAGCCCGAAGGACCGATAATGGCCACGAATTCGCCCTGCTCTATTTTCAGGGTGACATCACTAAGCGCCTTTACCACAACAGACTCGCCATTTCCGCCGGCTCCACTTCCACCCGGTCCAGTGCTGTATCGTCTGCTTATGCCACTTAGCTCTATCACTTCTGGCCTTTTTCTTTCTTCTTGGCAAAAGGCATGAACGGATTAGCACCGCCATCTTTTGATGGTAACTGATAGCGTTTCTTTGTCACAACCACAATATCGCCAGCCAACAAGCCTTCCTTGATCTCGTAGCCCTTCTCATCGGCAACACCTATGATAACTTTCCGACGTTCTGTATTGCCTCCGGACGCAGGCCGCATCATCACATAGGTCCCATCCTTGTCGGTTGAAACTGCTTCGCCTGAAATCACGGGAACTTCTGCACGCGTACTGCACGTTATCGTAACTGTGGCACTCATACCCGAGCGGAAAACATCAGGAACTTTTTCAGGAAGAATATCCACGGCGTATATTGTAACATTGTTGATAAGCTTGGACTCGTAGGAGATGTGATCAATCTTGCCCATGGTCTTTTCTTCCGGATAAGCATCCAGGGTTATCTCTGCATACTGGCCAACTCTTATCTTGCCAACATCGGTTTCGTCAACCTGAGCTTTCACAATAAGCCGGTCCGAAAGCACAATTACAGCCGAGGCGACAGTAATGCTCTGTCCCGGTTCGAAATCGCGCACGATAACCTCTCCATCGATAGGAGCCGTAAGCGCGGCCGGTTTGTAAACTTCCTTCCAATAGGCCAGTTCCTTGGCCCCATGCGCTATGGCAGCATCCAACAGGGCAGCGCGCTCTGTAGAACTGATCCAGCCGATAATCTGCCCGCTCTTCACCTTGTCACCCTCTTTTACAAGCAGTTCCTCAATCCTGCCAGCAGTAGGAGGTTTTACTTCCAGACGGTTTTGAGGTTCTACATTGGCTGTCGTCCTTACCGTAACATTGACCGAACCGTTAGTAACAGTGATATTATATTCTTCAATCTGCTCGGTCTCTCCCGGCTTTGCCTTCTTGAATATCCAAAAACCGACTCCAACTGCTGTAAACAATATAACAACGGCAATAAATTTTTTATTTAACTTCATTCTCCAGCGTTCCCCCTTTCGCCTGGACCCATTCTGTCTCGGCAATAAGCGCAGCAGCCTGCGCTTCCAGCAAAGACTGGTCCGCCAGAACAAAATCGTCTTCAATAATTATCCAGCTGTCAAAAACGATGAGGCTTGCAGAATACTGTCCTTCCGCAATCCTCGCCCTCTCCCGGGCCGCAGCAAGGAATTTCTCCCGTATCTTCACGCGGTCAACAGCATTCCGCATGCTGATCCAGCGAACCTGCAGTGTCGACGCAGCACTGAGCAGACCACTCCTCAGCTCGGAATCACTCTGCCGGAGTACAGACCTCGCACGATCAAGTTCGGCAACACGACTACCACCCTCGAAGAGAGGAAAGGACATACTGAGTCCTACAGACCACTGATCCTGCTCCGGCGGCCACTCCGAAGAATTCCGACTCGCCCCGGCATTCGCATAAATTCCAGGATAGAATTCCGCTTTCGCCGATTTCACACCCAACCTGGCTATATTGCTCTGGGACCAGAGTTCACGTACCAGAGGCGTAGTCTCGGCCATGCCCCAGAAATCAGGCTGTTCACGGTCTATTTCTGAAGGAACCAGGTTCCCATCTACAGAGAGATCAGCAATACCTTTACCAAGCCGCCTGCCAAGCAGCTCCGCGAGGTTGGATTGTGCCATCGCAACATTACGGCGCGCCTGCATATGATCAAATTCAGCCTGAGCCTCCTTGGCCTCAGCAGTCATGAGAGAGCCCTTGTGTTCACGCCCTCCTTCGTATCGAAGACGTATAAGCCTGGTACTCTGTTTTCTTCGAACCAGGATATCGTCAGTGATTGTCACCTGTCTCTGTGACTTGAGCAGATCTATAAAGGCCAGCCTAACACCTCTACGGACATTTGCAGAAGTGACTTCATATTTGATTTTTGAGGCATTAAGCTGTTCCCCTGCACTATCTTTATTAAGAGATGTTTTACCACCATCGTAAACAAGCTGTTTAGCGTTAACGCCTATCGAGAAAGAATTATCAGTACCAGCCTGATCGCTCCCCGACCGGTCACCACTGAGTGAACTGCTTATATTTGGTTTCAAGCCGCTTCCGGCCAATCGTACCTTCGCCTCCCCCTGCCTGACAGACTCTACCGCAGAAACCAAATCGGGATTATTTGTCAGAGATTCCCTGACGCAATCATCCCAGGTCAAAGCCTTGTCTGCAGAATATAGCGGCAAGTCAACATACAGAGCAACGCACAGCGCAGCGATCAAATACTGTTTACCTCTCCGGTTCATTTCTTTTCAAAGCTCTTGGCGATTCGCCTGGACAATTCTTCTGCCGGATCTTCAACAAATTTCTTAGTGACGGTAAAGACGATTTCTCCGGTATTACGTGCTATCATCTTCAAACCATATTCGCAATCCCGGAATCGTTCCAGACATAGAGCATGACCTGACTTGTTGGCAGCAAGGCACAGATCCACGAGGGTATCCATTGCCTGTTTGTTAAACACAATTTCCAGGCCGTGTTCACGTTTAAAATCATCCGAAAACCCCTTTATTTCACTGGCTATGGCCTCGCGCCGTACAGTCTCCTTCTTCTTTAAAAGTTCTTGAAGAACAGCCTGGTTATTTTCGATCATCTGCTGACTCACTTCGAAGGTCTTGATCCCTGTCGAGGGTAATTCAAACTTGAAGTTCCGGAAAACCCGCTCCAGAACCGTCATTAGCCCGCGTGCGCCAGTTTTCTCCTCCTGCGAACGTTGCGCAACAGCTTTGATAGCTTCAGTTGTCATCCTGAAATCAATGCCATATCCCTCAAAATCAGCACGGTACTGGGCAAGAATACTTCCCTCGGAACTGACCATGATTTTCTCCAGGTCATCAGAGGAAAGTGGTTCACATACAACTCGTATAGGTAGACGCCCTATAAACTCAGGCTCGAATCCATAATCAATAAAATCCTTTGTCTGTGCCTGACGCAGAAACTCGGTTTCAGCATCTTTTGGCGCACCAGATTCACCCTGCGCAAAGCCTATCGCACTATTAGTGACACGCCTTTTGATTATCTCCGGCAGTTTGTCGAATGCGCCACTGACAATAAACAGCATATGCCTCGTATTTATCGTGCGCTTCCCCGGGCCTTTGCCCCGTTGCATGTCCATTACGGCCTGAACCTGCCCAATTAAATCCGTCTGACTGAAAAGACTGACATCAGTTTCTTCCATAAGTTTCAGGAGATTGATCTGAACACCCCTGCCGGAAACATCCTTCCCCATTGTTGAAGAGGACGAGGCGATCTTGTCGATTTCATCCATGTAAATAATTCCATACTGGGCAAGAGTCGTATCACCAGACGCAGTCTTGACCAAGTCGCGGACAAGATCCTCAACATCATGCCCCACGTAACCCGTTTCAGAGAACTTCGTTGCGTCAGCTTTGACAAATGGGACCCCAATGAGTTTGGCAATACACCGCATCAGGTAAGTCTTTCCCACACCGGTCGGACCAAGGAGAATGATATTATGCTTAGAATATTCCACTTCGTTAAGAGATGGGTCATTAATGCATCTCCGAACATGGTTATAGTGATCGCAGATAGCTACTGACAGAACCTTCTTGGCCTCATCCTGCCTGATTACAAACCTGTCAAGGTAATCCCTGATATCCCTGGGTTTCAGGTTGAAATCTCTTATCGGCCGTAACTTATCTTCATTCTTTTCTTTTTTTTCTTCTGTTTTAGATCCGGCAGGCTCGGCCTGCTGAAACGGCGGCGGCCCCATCATAAAAGATATATTTGCTTTCTTTAAAATATCTTTGAACTGGTCTTCAAGACTGTCTTTTCGTTCGTCGGCCATGGTACATCCTTATCTATGAAAAATACGCCGTAATCGCTGAAAGGTTACAAATTATCCCTTAAAGAAAAATGGCCGCCCTGATGATCTCTCGGGGCGGCCATTTCGTTAACAACTATATATTGTTCCAGCCTTATTTCTTAAGAACTGCATCCTTTGCAGCCTTGGCTATACGGAACTTCAAAACCGTCTTGGCCGGGATCTGAATCGTCTCGCCTGTGGCGGGATTACGACCCATACGTGCAGCCCTGTTGACCTTCACGAGTTTACCCAGACCGGGAATCACGAAAGCGTCTTTCGCGCCCTTGTAAGCCATCGTTACAAGGGTTTCAATCGCAGCCTTTGCCTGCTTCTTGCTGATTCCTGCACCTTCCGCAACCCCTGCAACTATCTGACTCTTCGTTAACCTTGCCATGTTCGAGCTCCTTTCAATGTTAGTTTTAGAAATTAACGAATACACCCGCATTAAAGCAAATACCTAAGGAAACGCAACTAGAATTATGGAAATATGAAGCTTTTTTTCAGGATATTTTGATGATATTCTAAAATGGAAGTAAAATTCCGATAAAAAAAATAAGATGAATCCACAAGTTGAGTACGACAATGAAACTCTTTGATACTCACTGTCATATACAAGATACGAAAATTATTTCAAATGCTGCGGCTCTCATAGAAAGAGCCATTAAGGCCGGAGTATCAAAAATGATCTGTTGCGGCAGTTCGGAAGAAGATTGGCCGCTCGTTCAGAAATTATGCACAACATTTAGTGAACTTATTCCCTCTTTTGGCCTTCACCCATGGCACGCTGGGGGGAGATCTGACAAATGGCATGAAACACTGGAACAATATCTTGCCACATTCCCCCAGGCCGTAGTCGGTGAAATAGGCCTCGATCATGCACTGGAGATGAGAAACGATGATGTACAGTTTGATGTATTCAAGACCCAGCTTCAGATCGCCATAAAATTTAACAGACCAGCCTCAATCCACTGCAGAAAAGCATGGGAATCCTTGTTTAAAGCTTTTCATGAAACAGGCCCGCTTCGACGTAATTTCGCTATACACTCTTATTCTGGCCAACATGAGCTCATTGCTAAACTTGAGGAAATAGGCGCTTTTTTCTCATTCTCAGGATCTGTCACCCGTTCCGGTAACAAGCGGGCCAGGAAATCAGCAGCCGCTGTACCCCTCAATCGCCTTCTCATCGAAACAGATGCCCCCGACCTGGCTCCTGTAATCGACGGGCAACTCATTTCAATAAACGAACCGGCAAACTTACCTTATATCCTGAACGAATTAGCGGAAATCCGTCAACTGCCTCCAAGTACACTCGCAGACAGATTATGGGAGAATTCGTGCCGCTTATTTCTTTAGAATGACATTATTCCCGTGTATGATAAAATTAAATTTTGAAAATGGAGATATGACTAAATGAAGCTTATTAATCCTGTAAAATTACTGACAGATGCCAGAACCGCTGCAAACTGTGCATATGCGCCTTATTCCAAATACCGTGTCGGTGCTGCCCTGCTGACTGCGGATGACACCATTTTCACGGGATGTAATGTCGAAAACAGTTCATACGGTTTGACAATCTGTGCCGAACGTGTTGCTATTTTCTCTGCCATCTCCGCCGGCAAAAGAAAATTCAAGGCTCTGGCAATAGTATCAAAAGGGAAGAAATCTCCGTCTCCATGCGGCGCCTGTCGACAGGTCCTCGCAGAGTTCAGTCGGAATATCCCTATTTATTTCGCCTCTGCCAGCGCTCTTAAGAAGTTCAGGTGTATCCCATCGGCAGATCTTCTTCCCGAATCTTTCAAACTCTGAAGAGTTGTCGAAATTCACGCACTACAACTTTTATTGCGTCCACACTTCACTTTTCCTTGTCATAAATCACGAATCAATTATCATGCTTAGAAACGCGGAGGTTAAATGTCAAAAACTTTTGTCCTGGATACTAATGTTCTACTGCACAATGCCGACTCAATTGAATCTTTCAGCGATAACGTTGTTGTCCTGCCAATGGCAGTAATAGAAGAACTCGACAAATTCAAGGGCCACAACGACGAACTCGGACGTAACGCACGACAGGTAATTCGCCGACTGGACTCCTTGCGCGTGGCAGGAAATCTCAGGGATGGGGTTCCGCTGAACAACAACGGAATACTTAAAATCATGGCCACCCCTGACATTTCGGGACTCGATACAGGGCTTGAGGTGAAAGTGGCAGACAACCTGATCCTTAGCCTGGCGTATGTACTAAGCAAAAAGGGCGAAAACGTTATCTTTGTCAGTAAAGACATCAACGCACGAATCAAGGCTGATGCGCTGGGACTGCAGGCAGTGGATTTCGAGAAACAAAAGGTAAACCTTGATGAACTCTATGTCGGTTATTCTGAAATTGAGGTTGAGGGAACCATCGTAGATGCGTTTTTCAAGAACGAGACACTGGACACCCCCGGCATCGGTCGCTTTCCAAATGAATTTGTCCTGATGAAAGACAAGACAAACGAGAAACATAACGCTCTTGCACGAGTTGTTAAACCGGAAAAAGTAAAACATCTTTCGAACCTCTATGACCGTGTATGGAATATCCAGTCACGCAACAAGGAACAGAGGCTTGCCATCGAACTTCTCATGGATCCGGAAGTTCTTATAGTTACACTTGTCGGACAGGCCGGAACCGGGAAAACGCTACTTGCCCTCGCAGCAGCGCTGCAGGCGACTCTTACCAATCACCAGTACGACAGGATACTCGTATCCCGCCCAATCATACCTATGGGAAAAGACATAGGATACCTGCCTGGCGCCAAAGAAGAGAAACTTTCACACTGGATGCAGCCAATCTTTGATAACCTGACTTACCTTATGCGAAATGGAATTCACGAAGACAACAGCGGCAAGAAGAAGAAACTGAGCACCCAGGAAAAGATTCACCGTCTCCTGAGCGAGAATACAATCGGCCTCGAAGCTCTGACGTACATTCGAGGACGTTCAATCCCGCGCCAGTACGTCATCGTCGACGAGGCACAGAACCTCACCCCTCACGAAGTAAAAACCATCATCAGCCGTTCAGGTGAAGGAACGAAAATGGTGCTTACAGGTGATCCCTACCAGATAGACAACCCCTACCTGGATGCATCCAGCAACGGCCTGATATATGCCGCCGAACGTCTCAAGGAGCAAACGATTCATGGACATATTACCCTGAGAAAGAGCGAGCGCAGCAATCTGGCTGCGATTGCCGCTGAATTCTTATAAAAATGGTCTATTTTGCCAAAATAGCAACCGTACATATATCGCTGTTGCTTGCCAGTGATTACAGGGTGTTGCTTTCTTTAACAATCCCGCTCGTTAAGGCATTGGCCTGCGCCGATATAAATAATTATTACTTTTCTAATAGCCAGCAATAACCCCAAAGATTTAGAGTGCATTTAGAAATGTGAAGAACACACGGGAATCGCTGCGCAACATGGTCGTTACTCTAGATAAGGAGCATGTAAAATGATAAGAAGAATCGTCCTGCTATCGACACTCATCTGCATTTCCACAATATTGTCAGCCGATATCTGTACTGCAGCCGGCGGAAAGGTTGGAATAGTTATAGAGTGCGAAAGCATAAATAAACTGCTTGGCGACATTGACATTTTATCTCAGACACTTGATCTGAAACTCCAGAGAGCCAAAACAGAACTTGCCCTCTCAGAAATCTTCCTCTCACAGGACTTGGCTGGTATCAGCAGTAACAAACCACTACAGGCCTGCATCGTAATAGAACAACCTGGTCAGGAGCCCCCCCCTAATGCCAAGCCTGGAAAAAAAGGCACACCTTTTGCCCTGGTCCTTCCACTGAATGACAATGGCAGTATTTACCTGAAATCAGTCGGTAAATTCTATTCAAAGGCAGAGAAGGAAAAATCGCTCACCCATTTCAGTCTCCCGGCAGGAGAAAAACCTCCAAAAGAACCGGACATGTACGTCGGCATTACCGGAGATAAGGCTGTCCTCGGGCCAGACTCTGGCAATGTTGAAACAGTCATGGCAAGCCTCAATAACATTTCCATACTGAAAGCAGATTTTGCCACCATTCAAGGAACGATCAAGGCTGCCATAGATGTCTCAGCGATTATACCACCCGTGGACGCAATGCTCTCCATGGCCAGGATAATGGTGAGGCAGGCACCTCCCCAGCCCGCCGCACCAGGTATGCCAGCAATAGCAAATCCCGCTCAAATACTTGCGGCTGAGGGCGATCTTCTCATGGCTCTTCTAAAGCAGCTTAAAAGTTATGTTCTTGGAATCGGAATTAGAGGCAAATCAATCGAGATTATAAGTATAACCTCACCAACACAGGGTAGCCCTCTCGCCGGGATGACCAGGAATCTGCCATCACCCTCGGAAAAATACATTTCCGCAATGCCCGCAGGAGCTTTTATTTCGATGGCAGGCACAGGAATGAATATTCTGGATATATTCATTGAACCTTACAGCGTCATGATGAGCAAGTTGATGGAAGCCACATCGCAAAAAGACAGCTCTCAGGCGGGGACTCAGATGAAAAATCTTATTCTATCGATGAAAGGATCTTTTTCCGGCGACCATGCACTGGGTGTAATAGCTGGAGCTACACCTCAGGACATTGCTCTGGTCCAGATGGTCGGCGTGAATGACCCCGTCAAATTCCGCAAAACCATACTAGACGCTTTCGCTCTGTCGAGCACGATATATTCAAACATGATGATCGGAATGACTCTTACTGTCGGAAAATCCAGGATATCAGACGGATGTGAAGTCATACCTTATTCTCTTTCGTACAATCCTCCTTCAAACTCAGCACCTGCAATTTCGACAATAGGTTTGATGAAAAACTTCAAAGCCGAAATGGCTTTTGTTGGTAAAGATGTAATCTACACTCTTGGCGGTGGACCTGCCGTAACCGATGCCGCCATCGCAAGGCTTAAAGCCGGCAGCGGGGCCAAAGTCCAGTCATCAAAAGCATTTACAAGCCTTTACCCCCAGGCCCCGGCAAAAATAGTCAGCATTCACTCGATCGAACTGATGAGAATGCTGAAAGCATACATCGCAACTGTCCCAAATGGTGAACAGATGCTCCAGATGATCCCGGACAGTAATTCCGGAATAGCCGGCTACGCAATGATGAGAGGCAGCGATATATTTAATGTTACAAGAATAGGCCTGGACGAAATAACTGCTATTAAAAACAGTGCCCCCGCCATTGGCCTCCTGCTTATGCCAATGATTATGGGAGGCAAAGGACCTCAACCTGACGCAACCCAACAGGGCGGCCCTGACGCACGTTGTCTGAACAACCTCAGAATGATCGACGCTGCAAAGGAACAGTGTGCACTAGAAAGAGGACTCAAGGATGGTGATGCAATCAACCAGTTGTGGATATCAAAATATCTTCTCAGAGGGAAGATGCCGGCCTGCCCTGCAGGCGGAACATACACACTGAATCCGATCGGCAAGAGTCCTGCATGCTCGATCCCTGGTCACGTGATGAAATAGAAAAGATTCTGGAT
>Ga0156394_1142_pt1 | contig 10080 bp, 7 predicted proteins | sample RifOxyA3_FD_108038 | JGI IMG/M metagenome (GOLD analysis project Ga0156394, IMG submission 108038) | Lentisphaerae bacterium RIFOXYA12_FULL_48_11 | reverse complement strand
GTCCGGGAAACATGGCGGGTCAAGGGGGAGTATGTTGTTACGGTTGATGACTATCTTTCCGGCAAGGTTTGGGATGATTCAATTTCCTATGCATGCTATCAAATCGATATGCACAAACCGCAGTGGAAGGATTTTGTCCGCATTCATCTCAAGGAAGGAGTCCTCCCGACGGTTCCGCTTCGGGCACTTATTCCGTTGGGAGTCGATCATCTTATGGTTGCCGGACGATGCATCAGCAGTGATCGCCTTGCAATGTCCGCGCTTCGGATCCAGGCGACCTGCATGGGGACAGGCCAGGCGGCAGGTGCCGCTGCTGCCCTTGCGGCTAAAAATAACATGACGCCCAGAAAGCTGGATGTTGCCGAGGTTAAGTCGGTATTAAAGAAGTATGGAGCAATCATTCCCTGATATGTGGGGAATGATCATGTAGTATGTGGAAAAGCAGGTGGTGTTTGGTGAACGGAGGGCAGAACTGTAGCGCCGCACTGTGTGCGGCGATTGCGGCACACCAGTCTTCGTCTAAAGACTACACCGTGGCAGGCAGTGCCGCACTACAAGGTGAAATCCATACCGTGTACCTGTTTGAATGCCAAAGGGAGGAATGTTCATGAGTAAATATTCGATTTTACTTTCAGTTACAGCAATTCTGGTTTTGGTAGGCTGTGTTTCTGTATATGAAAAAGCCAATGCTTGTGGAAAGACTTCATGTACATACTTTGTAGCGGTCAATGGTAATGACAGCTGGTCAGGCCGGCTGGCGCGACCCAATTTCGGGCGGACCGATGGGCCTTTTGCCACGATCACGCGTGCGCGTGATTCGATACGTCAGCTTAAATCAGCAGGAGCATTGAAGACGTCGGTAACTGTGTATTTGCGCGGTGGTACATACTACGTAACCGAAACTATAAGTTTTACGCCGGACGATTCAGGGACTAAAGAGTGTCCCGTTACTTACGCTGCTTATCGCGGTGAGAAACCTGTTCTTGTCGGAGGCAAACGTATCACTGGTTTTAAGCAAGGAGAGGGAAATGTCGTAACGGCTACTCTTCCGCAGGTGAAGGACGGGAGCTGGTTTTTCCGCCAACTGTTTGTTGATGGTAAAAGAATGATCCGCGCGCGCACGCCTGATTACGATACCGCTGACCCTTACCGGAAAGGTTTTTTCTATGTCTGGCGCGGAGCGTCGGCGTTTGGACAGAGTGTCGGTTGCATTCATAATCCGGGAGATTGGATGGAGTACACGATCGATGTTCCGGCAGATGCAGACTACGCATTCTGGATGCTGTATGGTGCAAACAACAAGCCGTTTGGTACGGATGACATGGGCGGCAGGACGGTATTGATTATTGATGGCGGGGCACCTGTGTCGATTATAAATCTTCCCAATACAGGCAGCTGGAATGCTGATAAATGGTCACGCTGTGCGACTGTACACCTGGCAAAGGGGAAACACACGTTTCGCTGGCAGAATGTCAAAGGTGGCGGATTAAATATTGGCGGCTATGCGTTTTGTGACGATCCATCGTGGAAGCCGGCAAAGATGGAAGTACCGAAGCCGGCGGAGGGTAAACACGTCATCGCCATATCTGCCGAGAACTTTGAGAAGAGCCATGGTAAGCAGCTCACACTTGGGGGCGGCGAATACGGCCTTCCAACAGCCTTCAGATTCAAGCCGGGCGATATCAAGCCAGAATGGGCCCAGAGTACTGGCGCGGAAATACACATCTTCCAGTCGGAGCAATGCCGGGCATTCAAGGAAATTGTTTCGCTGGCGAAAGTGGACATGGAACAGAACATGGTGACCGTGAGCGGAAAGGAATGTGTTGCCAAACTGGGTACTGGTGACAGGTATTTTGTCGAAAATATTCCTGATGCGCTGGACAGTCCGGGTGAATGGTATCTTGATCGCAAGACAGGTGAACTTTGCTTATGGCCAACAAAAAAGCTTACGGCCGGGAATGAAGTTATCGCCCCTGTGATCGGCCGGATGTTCGAATTGAATGGTGATGTGAAAACCGGGAAGACTGTATGCCACATTAATTTCAAAGGATTGCAGATCAGAAACACTGATTATTCACCGGATGACGGGTGTGTGGGGTACCAGACGGGCGGTGACGGCGTTGTGTTCCTGGGTAATGCAACAGATTGTTCGGTTGTTGATTGCAGTTTCAACGACATTGGCAAGTATGCCGTGTGTTTGAAGGATGGTGGGAGCAACCGGATAACAGGCAACAGTATTGCCAACGGTGCGGAAGGCGGAATTGTACTGTTGGGTTCTTCGGGGAATACAGTATCGGACAATCATGTCTACAACTGTGGCTGGGTTTACAAGCATGTTGGGGGAGTGATTCTTGAAGGTCCGAAAACAAGTGATAACCTGATTGCGCACAATCTCATCCATGATATTCCACGTTATGGCATTTCGCTCAAGAACCCGGGCAGTCGAAATGTTGTTGAGTACAACGAGCTGTACAACCTCAGTACGGAAACTTTTGACACAGGTGGTATCGAGGTTACGCAGGGTAATCGCGAATTTCGCAGTGGAAGCACGATCCGGTACAATATTGTCCGTGATGTGATCGGTTACTCATCTAATAATGGCAAGGAAGTGCGGATGAGCTGGGCGATATACCTGGACTCGTTCGCGGGCGGGTACGACGTAAATAACAACATTACATGCCGTAATTCCCATGGCGGCGTGATGCTGCAGGGCGGCAAGGATAACAAAGTCTGGAACAATATCCTTGTCGACAGCGAAAAGACGCAGGTTTACTTCGCCAATTTTTCCGACAACACAAGAGGTAATGTTTTTGAGCATAACATCGTTTACTTTACGGATCCGGAAGCTTCGCTGTTCATGGCCAATAATATACATGACGGGGTGATGACGACTGATAATAATGTCTATTGGAATTGTGGAACGAACAAATTGACCATCATGGGAGCGGGATCGTTTGTGGACTGGCAGAAGAAGGGACAGGATGTTCATTCGATTGTTGCTGATCCTCTATTTGTTAACCATGCTGCTGGAGATTTCAGGTTGAAGCCAGAATCACCGGCTTTCAAACTTGGGTTCAAGGCAATTGATACCAGTAAGATCGGGTTGTGCAAACGACGCTTGCCGTGATGACGCGAATTGGGCAGGATGGAAATAGGAATAGGTGAATATGAAAACATCTGCAATGGCTATTGTGTCTTCTTTGCTTCTGGTAATGATGCCGGCAGTGATACATGGAGCGGATGCTGAGAAGAGTGCGGTCGATGGTACTGTTGATATTACGGCATCACCGGAAACAAAGGCACTATTGAAATATTTCAAGGGGCTTTCTTCTCGTGAGGATAAGAAGCTTCTCAGCGGGCAATTCATGGGCTGGTATCCCGTTACATCTCTGGCTACGGCAAATGAGATTTTCCTGCAAACCAGCAACTGGCTGGCGGTGGTCGGCTTCGATTACTACGAAACATTTGTAAATACACCGAAAACGAAACCGGAGAAATTCAAGCCGCCGCGCTGGCGTGCAATCAACGAGTTTGCAAAGGCTTATTGGGAGATGGGCGGACTGGTTACGATTTCCTGTCACATGACCAATCCCTGGGATGGCGGACTGGCGTGGAGCAAGGCGGGTCGTTTTGAGGATTTACTGGACAAGGAGACTCCCGCATATTCAAAATACAAGGAACAGATTGATGAAGTGGCGGCAGGCCTGACTGAACTTCAGAAGGCCGGCGTTGTGGTACTGTTCCGGCCATTTCATGAGATGACAGGAGCTTTCTGGTGGGGAGGCCGCTATCCAGTTACATTCCGGAAGGTCTGGCAGGAACTGTTCGAGTATTACACGAAGGAGAAGGGATTACATAACCTGATCTGGATATGGTCCCCACTGGTGTCGAATAAAGCCATGGACTACTATCCGGGTAATGAGTTTGTAGATATGACAGGGTTGGATATATATGCGGCCAGTGTCGCGTCTGCAAAAGCGGTTTATTCGGAAATTAACAAGACAGGAAAGCCGTTTGCTGTCACGGAATTCGGGCCGCCTGGTAATGCGTTGGATAATACATCACCTCGTAACTACGACTATGGCCCATTTGCAAAAAGCATCGGCGCGCATATGCCGGACGCTGTTTTCTTTCTCGCGTGGCGTGATGCCTGGGGGTTGCATCGCAACCTTAATGCAAAAGCATTACTTGAAGATCCGCTGGTGGTTAACCGCGATGATTTGAAGATCCCTGATGTCAGGGTGAAATAACAAGAACAAGGTATGGAGAATAAGATGAAGAGATTGATGACAAGTCTGTTGACGGTCTGTCTTTTGTTGAGCTGTTATGCGAGTGGAGAAGTTTTCAAAGACGGCGAAACTGTCTGTTTCCTGGGGGACAGCATTACGCACGGCGGCCGATACTACAGTGTCATGTATGATTACTACCTGACACGGTTTCCTGAAAGAACGATTTATTTTGTTAATGCCGGTGTTTCCGGGGACTCGGCAGGCGGCGCGCAAGGACGACTTGTTGATGATGTTATCTGCAAAAAGCCGACGTCGGTATCGGTGATGCTCGGCATGAACGATGTGGGGCGCGGCAATTATGTTGCGGATCCTGATTCCCAGAAAAAGTCGGCACAGCAGAATTCTCTCGATGGTTACAAGAGGAATATGGACAAGCTGATAGGGCGTATAAGGACAGAGGCGAATCCGCGCCTGATTCTCATCACGCCATCGCCGTTCGACCAGACGGCCGTCAACGACCGCAATAACAATCAGCCTGGCTGTAATGATGGGCTTGGCAGATGCGCCGAGGCCGTAAGGGAAATGGCAAAGAAATATAACGGTGAGGTGGTGGATTTCCATGGACCGATGACGGCATTCAACCTGGAACAGCAGAAGAAGAACCCTGCATTCACCATAGTTGGCGCGGACCGGGTACATCCCGGCCAGGAAGGGCATCTGATGATGGCGTGGCTGTTTTTAAAGGCACAGGCCGCCCCGGCCATGGTGTCTGAAGTTGTGATTGATGCGACGTCTGGAAAGGCGACAAAAACTGAGAACGCCGAAGTCAACAGCGTGGAAAAGAAAGATGGTGGCTGGCAATTCAAGGTGCTGGAGAAGGCTTTGCCTTTTCCTGTTAATCCTGCTGCCAAATCGATCCTTACCCAGCTGCCCATTGAACAGGATCTTAACAGGGAAATCCTGTCGGTCGTTAATCTTGCTGATGGCAAGTACGAGTTGTTGATTGATGGCACTGTGGCCGGCAGTTATTCATCCGGTGAACTGGCAAAAGGGATCAATCTTGCATGCAACGAGTCAACGCCGCAGTTCAAGCAGGCGCAAGCGGTAGCCCAGTTGAATGAGAAACGGCGCTCAACTGAAACGAAATTACGGGACTATGCCGCGGTTCGCTGGTTCCTCCGCCGTCATGTGAATCCTGACGATATGGCTGCAGTGAAGATTTTTGCGGAAACAAAGATGAACAAGACAGGGTATTATGAGGGCAAGGTGGCTGATTACATGAAGTCATGGGAAAAGAGGGGTGAGGTTATTGAACAGGTTAAAACGCTCGAACAGCAACTCTTTGCCCTGCGTAAACCGGTTGAGCATCTTTACCTGCTGCGCCGTGCTCAGTGAGTTGTCTTCTGGTAACGTTTCCTGAATTGACTCATTGTCAGTCCGACATGCTTCTTGAACACGCGCTTGGCATGCATTTCCGTCTGGTAGCCGCACTGTCCGCTGATCAACCCGATAGGCAGTGTTGTTTCCTGGAGGGACTTTTTCAGCCGGTCAAGACGTATCTGCTGTATTTCCTCGTGTATCGAGTGGTCTAGATGGCGGCGGAAAAGCAGCTCGGCCATGCGCCGTGATATGTTCATATGCCTGGCGATGTCTGTAATGCTTATTGACTCACCGGCATTGAGACGGATGAACTCCAGTCCGCGCAGCAGCCGTCGGTCCACTGCCCACGTTGGCCTGCTCGATTCACGGGCCACAATCTGTTTCACTCCATATAGAATTGTCTGCGGCTTGCGCATGTTGTTTCGCATGAATTGTTCAAGAAGTTGAGCCGCCTGGTAACCAGCCGTCTCGAAGTCAGGCTGGATGCTGGAAAGTGTCGGCGACGTGTTCTCACAGATGATTTCTTCGTTATCAACCCCGAGGATTGCAATATCGCCCGGGACATTGAGGCCGGCAAGCTGGCAGGATTCGAGAAGTTGCCTGGCCCGGTCATCACGGGCGGCGAGGACGGCTATTGGACGTGGCAGCGCAAGTAGCCAGCGCACCATCTGTTTCTGGTCGCGGGCCCAATCGCTTTTGTCACGGCCGGAAGGGCTGCTGTAAATTTTACAGGTGTAACCTGATTGCCGTAGCCTGGCGGCGAAAGCGCGGTAACGCTGGACAGACCAATCCCATTTCTCCGCATCAGCCACGTAGGCAAAGTTCTTGTAACCCTGCTGGATGAGGAAATCCGCTCCGGCATTACCGATGGCGTCGGAATCACAAGTGATAAAGGAAGCTTTAGGAAGGCGGTTTACGTAGAGTGTTGGTGAGTCCATGACTATGGTTGGGATCCAGGCTCGTGCAATGGTCCGCACGGAATCCGGCATTCGTGCTACTATAACACCAGTTGCTCCCCATGCCCGGAGATCGCCAAGTTTCTGTTCACCCATCCGGTTCTCGATCAGGTGTATGTTCCATGGCGTATGCGAATGCACGTAGCGCAGAATACCCTGCAGTTTGCTGCGCCCTGCAGCTTCATTGGTTGCAAGGAACAATACTACCCGCGGTTTCTTCTGGAGCAGACTTTTCATGGTTAAATTCTCTTTTAACAGCAATCCTAGACTGTACCGTTGCGGTCCGCAAGCTTCCATTGCGCAAAATGCAGTATCTTTTGTGCGCAATCGGAAACATGCACAACATGGCCCTGTGATAGCTTGTTGGCCATGAACAGAGGAATGCCAATACACGCAAGGGAGGGGCGGAAGTTATGACAATCAACAGGAGGGACTTTATTACATTAGGTGCAGCCGGTATTGGCAGTACTGTATTGAGTGGCGCAGTTCCATTATGTGCTGCTGAAACCTGTAATGGTATGCCCAATCTTTCGCTTCCGTCACAACCTGCTGAATTGCATATCGGCTGTCACCAGACGCTGGTTGCCGGTAAGTCATTTGAGGAGAAACTGGATTTTCTTGAGTCGGCCGGTTATGACCGCATGGAAGTAAGCGGTGGAAATTACGAATGGATGACCAAGAATGTTGAGGCTTTTTCAAAGGCCATAAAGGGACGGAAAATACGTTATTCAAATCTGTGTATAGGTCAGCGGGGCAATGCCGGCATGGCCGATGCGACTGAGAGGCGTGCTGTCATTGATACCGGCAAGATTGTGCTGGATCATGCGGCTGCCCTGAAAGCGGAGGGAATGATTCTCTGCCCGGCCCGCAAAAAAATAGAGTTACCTTTCCCTGAGCTGCGTGAACGTTTTCTTTCCGAGATTGTTCCGGAGTTGGCCGCCCACGCTGCAAAGCTGGGTGTGAATGTCATACTCGAACCGCTCAACCGGACTGAAACGATGTTTCTCCGGCAGGTAGCCGATGGAGCGTCGATCTGTCGTGATGCAAATAGGCCTGGGATCGGCGTGATGGGCGATTTCTGGCACATGACTTTTGAGGAAACAAGCGACATGGGCGCTTTCATCTCGGCGGGTTCGTTTCTGAAGCATGTACATATTGCATCACGCAAGAATCGCAAGATACCGGGCCTGGACGGTGAGGCGGACGTGTATATTGATGGTTTCAAAGGATTGAAGCTTCTCGGTTACCGCGGTGCAATCAGTATAGAGGCCGGATATCCGAAGGACACATCGGACGAAGAAAAGAAGAAACTGCTTATCAAGGCGGCAGAACTTATTAAAACACAATGGGCAAAAGCCTGAGCCCTGGAAAGTTCAAATCAAGAGGAGAAATAATATGCAGAATCGTCGTGAATTCCTGAAAAATGCGGCAGTTTTTTCTGCCGCTGTTGCCATGAGTTCGTCGTTTGCGAGAGCGCAGAGCGCTCCGCGCCTGTTCAGGGTCGGGATGATCGGGTCGGGACGCCGCGCCAGTGCGGCGTTTGAGAATCTAAAGGAAGCAGCAAAATCGCTTAATGTTGATGTTAAGCTGACAGCCACGCACGATTTATTCCTGGAAGTTGCACAGAATACGGCAAAGAAGTATGGCGCAGAAGAGAAGTTTGCGTTTGGCGGTGCTGCCGGATACAAGAAGCTGCTGGAAACTGATTGCGATCTTGTGATCACGGCGGCGCCTCCGGCGTTCAGGCCTGTTCATCTCGAAGCAATCATAAAGGCAGGTAAACACGTATTTGCCGAGAAACCAATAGCGGTTGATCCTCCCGGTATCCGCAAAGTGCTTGCCGCTGCCGTAGAGGCGAAAGCAAAAAAACTTGCGCTCGTGGCCGGTACACAGAGGAGGCACCAGGATGCTTACCTTCAGCAGGCGGTGGCGATGGAGAAAGGTGAACTTGGGAAGATTCTCGGCGGTACGATCTACTGGTGCCAGGCGCGCGGGAGTGTTCGTCAGCGCCGGCCCACGGATACTAATGCCGGCTATATGGCCAACAACTGGATGAACTGGGCGGAAATGTCGGGTGATCATATTGTTGAACAGCACGTTCACAATATCGATGTTGCCAACTGGTTCATAGGCCGTCCGCCTAAGACTGCGGTTGGTGTCGGTGCGCGTTTGAGGAGACCTACAGGAAATCAGTACGACTTTTTCAGTGTGGATTATGATTATGGTGACGGTCTCCATATCCACAGTCTCAGCCGCCAGATTCCCGGTTGTTACGCACGTGTTGGAGAAAACTTCATGACGGACATAGCCGAGATCATGGGTGGCGGCAAGGTTCGCAGATTTGATGGTAAGGAAGTTAAATACGCAGAGGTTGGACATACTGGAAACCCGTATGTCAACGAACACGCGGACATGCTGAAAAGCATACTGGATGGCAATGTGTTGAACGAAGGTGAAAGTGTGGCTATGTCAACTGCTACAGCAATCATTGGTCGAATTTCCGCCTACACCGGCCAGGCTGTGCGTATGTCGGACATCCTGACCACCACGGAATCGCCATTCTACAACGTGGCCTTCAGTCCTTCGCCAATTGACTTTGAAGGAGAGAAAGATATTGAACTGCCGAAAGAAAATACGGCGCCAATACCCGGCAAAGACTGAAACCTGTGCTGAACCTGGAAGGGGGAAGACGCGATGACGGAAGAAAAGAAAGGGTTAATACCCTACAAGTGGGAACTGATAATTCTGCTGTGGTTCGCGTTCTTCTTCAACCAGGCCGACAGGCAAGCCTACAACGTAGTCCTGCCACTTTTGTCAAAAGATCTGCAGTTGAGTCCCGTCCAGGCTGGGCTTGTTGCATCGATCTTTCTATGGTTCTACGCCGCCATGGTTCCTATTGCGGGATACCTTGGCGACATTTCGCGCCGCAAATGGATTGTCTTCTGGAGCTTGCTCATCTGGAGCGGTGGAACAATCGCATCAGGTGCGACAACGGGGCTATTGAGCCTGATTATCTTCCGCAGTATAGCCACGGGTGGTGGTGAAGCGTTCTACTTTCCATCGGCGAATTCACTTATCGGCCAGTACCATCACAAGACCCGTGCGATGGCAATGTCCATTCATCAGACGGCGCTGTATGTCGGGCTTATTGCCAGTGGATTTATTGCCGGCTGGCTAGGTGAAAACTTTGGCTGGCGTACGGCATTCTATGTGTTCGGATCCATAGGTGTGGTACTGGCCATGATCATGATGTGGCGAATCAAGGATGACTCGCATACGAGCGACCAAACCTCCAAGGTTATAACACAGAAGATACCTTTGAAAGTTGTCCTGAAAGCAATAGCCTTCAAGCCGACGGTGTGGGCGTTGTGGCTGGCGTTCAGTTGCTTTTATTTCGCCCAAATCGGTTACATCACCTGGATGCCCACCTTTCTCCACGAAAAGTTCAATCTTCCATTGTCCAAGGCAGGGTTCTCCTCCATGTTTTACCACCACGTCTTTGCGGCCATCGGTGT
>Ga0156394_1164_pt1 | contig 10090 bp, 13 predicted proteins | sample RifOxyA3_FD_108038 | JGI IMG/M metagenome (GOLD analysis project Ga0156394, IMG submission 108038) | Lentisphaerae bacterium RIFOXYA12_FULL_48_11 | reverse complement strand
TTTGCTCAAGATGCCCCTTCGTTGCATCGAAAGGTAAATCCTGAGCAAGCCCCAGAATTCCGGGGCGCGCCGAAGCCCTTCGGGCGGATATTGCAAGATTATGAGCAATATCCGGGTTAATTGTTCATCCCGCTTCTGCTCCTGCTTTCAGGAATGATCATGGCTTGTAATGTGCTTGTTTCACTCTTGTATTATGGCGCTACTTTTAACATTTCCCTGCAAAAAGAATAAATGTGAATACTACAATTTTATTATTGACCATATGTGCTAATGCGCATAAGGTATTAGTATGAACTATCAACAGGCAGAGATTAGAGCAGATATCCTGAAAGCACTGGCTCATCCTTTAAGAGTTATGATTGTCGATGCCCTGACTGATGGGGACCGATGCGTATGTGAGTTGAATAAACTGGCGGATATCGATCAGTCGAACATCTCCAGGCATCTGGCGATGCTTAAAAAGGTGGGAATTGTGACCGATCGGCGGGACGGAATGAAGGTTTTCTACCATCTCCAGACACCATGCATTCTGCAGGCGTTTGAATGTGCTGTGGAGGTCGTCAGGACAGAAGCAAAAAGAAGAAATGCATACCTGAAAGCTGTATGAGAAACTTAAAATTGAAGATATTAAACAAGGAAAAACAGTAAATGAAGGATTTTAAAAAGTTCGCTTGGCTAGTTGGAATATTTCTGGTCGCGTATTTTATTCCGCTTGGAAATTCCAAAGTGTCGAATGCCATTCTTGAAGCATTTCGTCTGCTTCAATGGTATGCCGTGAATCATACATTGGCATGTGTTGTTCCTGCAATGTTTATAGCCGGTGCCATATCAACATTCCTATCGCAGGCTTCGGTCATGCGGTATCTTGGGCCGAAATCGAACCGTTTCATGGCATACAGTGTTGCATCGGTTTCAGGAATGGTTCTTGCTGTTTGTTCCTGTAGCGTTCTCCCGATGTTTGCCGGGATCTATGCGATGGGGGCGGGGTTGGGACCTGCAAGCGCATTCCTGTATTCCGGGCCGGCAATCAACGTGATGGCAATATTCCTGTCCGCTAGAGTGTTGGGAACGGATATTGGTATAACACGCGCTGTCGGGGCGATCGTTTTTGCTTTCATAATCGGTCTGATAATGGCGGTAATTTTCAAGCGCAGCGAGCAGAAGCGTATGGAGATTGCCATGCAGAATCCTGAACCGCCGCCAAGTCCACGACCACTATGGAAAACATCACTTTATTTTCTTTGCTTGATTCTGTTCCTGGTTTTCAGTGACTGGTACAACACTAACGATGTCACCATCACTGCCAAAGATGGAACTGTTATCGAAGCGAACATTCGTTATTCGACCCAGGATACAATTGATATCCAGAAATACGAAGCAGATGGAAAGCTTTCGCCTGATGTGCTCAGGTTTAACAGGGCGGACTTGAAGGATGTCAAACCGGTCCAGAATCTGACCATGACGATCCACGGTATGAAGTGGTATTTGGCGGGAGCCATGGGCTTGGCGTTACTTGTCATGGTCTGGCGATGGTTTTCCAGGGACGAGGTCAAGGAATGGATGCAGGCGACATGGGACTTTGGCTTGATGATTGTTCCTCTGCTGTTTGGCGGTGTGTTCTTGACTGGTTTCATCGGCGCGTTGATGCCGGAGAAATATGTTGCTGCCTTTGTCGGAGGTAACGGGCTTCTTTCTAATTTTGTGGCTTCTTTCGCGGGCATGCTCTGGTACTTTGCCACACTTACCGAGATTCCGATTGTGGAAATGCTTATGCGCCTCGGAATGGGGAAGGGACCGGCTCTTGCTCTGTTGCTGGCTGGGCCAGCACTGTCGCTTCCCAGTATCCTTGTGATAAATAAGATAATCGGATGGCGCAAAACATTCATGTTTTGTCTGCTTGCTGTTGGAATGTCAACTTTGGTTGGATATGTTTTTGGAATAATAGCGCAGTGACAAACGAGGTAAATTATGAAAATACAAATTCTTGGAACAGGTTGTCCAAAATGTAAGAAACTGGCTGAGAATGCCGAGGCGGCTGCAAAGCAGGCTGGCATCCAGTACGAAATGGAGAAGGTCACCGATATCACCAAGATAATGGCTTTTGGCGTGATGATGACTCCTGCCCTTGCTGTGGATGGCGTTGTAAAGGTTGTCGGTAAGGTGCCGTCGTCGGAAGAAATTGAGAAATTCTTGAAATAATAGAGTCAACGAAGGAACTGAAACATGAATGATAAGAATACGTGTGCATGTGGAACGGCTCCGAAACTGATATTTGCATGTTCGGGAGCCGCGGATGTTGGGGCAATTGCGGACCAGGCTGCGCGGAAACTTACGAAAGACGGGGCAGGTAAAATGTTCTGTTTGGCGGGAATAGGCGGTCGTGTGCCTGGGATAATGGAGACTGCAAAAAGTGCCGCGAAGATCCTGGCAATTGATGGTTGTCCTTTGAACTGTGTGAAAAACACTTTGGAACAGGCTGGTTTTAAGAAGTTTGAACATTTGCAGGTAGCAGATCTTGGTATGGAAAAGGGCAAAACACCTCCAGTTCCTGAAGTGGTTGCAAAGGTTGCAGAGGTCGGTGCATCCAAATTAGTTTGCTGAAACAATTAAGGAGATTGTGACATGACAGATGAAAAAGAAACAAAAAATGAAGGGCCCGTATGCAGTTGTGGTGGAGATTGTTGTTCAGGAGGGACGGGCAAATGGATCTGGATAATACTGGCTGTGGCTGTCGTTGGCCTATTGATCGCCAAAAATGCCGGGCAAAAAGCCGCTACAGTGAAAACTGATGATGCGGCTGTGCCGGCGCTGACCGAAGCAGGGGGGAGAAATGCAAACGCCTCTCAATCAGACAAGACTAAATCTTTGCCACGTCTGGTGGATCTGGGTGCGACACAGTGCATTCCATGTAAAATGATGGCCCCGATCCTGGAGAATCTCAAGCAGACGTTTGCCGGCAAGATGACGGTTGAATTCATAGATGTCAGGGAAAATCCGGCTGCAGGAGATAAGCATAAGATCAGTACAATTCCCACACAGATTTTCTTTGATGCGGAGGGAAAAGAGTTGTTTCGTCACGAGGGATTCTTCTCAAGGGAAGAGATACTCGCAAAGTGGAAAGAATTGGGGGTTGATCTCGGAATAAAGGAAAATGAACCTTTCAGCAGGTGGACGGCAGCTCAACCCGACACAAGGGCCAAGACTGACATTTGCTACATGTGTGATGGGACTATTCCGCAGAATAGTCTCGTTGTTGTAAAGACAGAGAAGGGCGATGTCCGGCTATGCAGCATGCATCACTATTTTGTGATGTATTCCTGTCTGACTGAGGACAAAACAGGCTTTGAGCAGAAAGTATCGGTAGCAGATTCTTCGTCAGGCACGTTGATTCCAATAACAGAAGCAACTTATGTTTACGGGTTGGACAGCAAGAATGGTCGGCCAACGATAAAGGCTTTTGCATCAAAGGATGCCGCAGAAAAGGAGCGCCAGGCAGGCGGGGGAAATATTATCGACCTGGCCGTGCTGCAATCCAAGGAACTGGCAAATAAGTGCGGGTTCTGCGACCGAGCCGTCTATCCTGAAGATGTAGCCGAAGTTCTGCTTGAAAATGTCAAGACCTGGGGTTGTTGTTCTCACTGTGCCCTGGGGGTTGTGGCGCGAACTGGAAAAGATGTGGAGATTCGGGAGAAAGACCGGTTGACGGGTGAGAAAGTGGTTGTAAAGACGCTGGGTGGCGACCTTGCGTTGCTTGAGCCTTTTTCCGCGGTCGCCTGGTTCGGGCAACGTACCAAGCCTGATGGCAAACGTGTTTCGGCAGGCTGTTTCCATCAGGGATTTTTTACCACACCCGAAAATCTCAAGAAGTGGGTGGAAGCAAATCCTCTGGAAACGGGAGAAATGATAACCATACAAAAAGCGTTGGCTGACAAGATGGCTCTTTCGGAAGAGCAAATCAAGAAGGCCTGTAAAATTGGCGAGTGTTGTCCGAAGTGATGAATCTTTGCCATGAGGTGATTGCATGAATGAAAAAGCGGTCAAAATTGTCCGTAATATATTGACTGCATTTGTGCTTGTCACCATAGGCTTTGCTCTTGGCAAGGAGATGACATTGCGTTCGGTGCGTCATTCTGCGCCTGAGGCTGCGCTTCAGCCCGCTTTGCCTGAAAAGGGGCAGCCTAACCGTGTTATGGTCTATTACCTGCATGCTACGTTCCGTTGTGTCACGTGCAACACGATTGAGAAAATGACAGCAGAACTGCTGAAGCGTCAGTTCGGTGACGCATTGAAGAGCGGCGTGGTCGAATGGAAAGAAGCTGACTTCCAGAAAGAGGACAAGCTGGCGAAGCGTTACAGTGTTATCTCCAGTTGTGTTGTGGTTGCGAATGTTCGGGATGGAAAGGAAGTCGATTTCAAACGTCTTGATGAGGTCTGGACTTTGATAAACAACAGGGAAGCTTTTGACAAATATGTTGGAGATGCAATTCGCGGTTATCTCATGCCCGCGGGAGGCGCTGCTTTATGACCTGGATTATGATCGGATCAGCTATCTGGCTGGGGCTGCTCACCGCCATCAGTCCCTGTCCGCTCGCCACTAACATTGCGGCAATTTCATTCATAGGTCGCCAGGTTGGCAATCGGAAAGGCGTATTGTTGTCGGGCTTGCTTTACACGCTTGGAAGAACCCTGGCTTATGTAGCGCTAGGTTTCTTAATTACCGCTGGATTGATGGCGACGGCTGAAGTTTCGCGCTTTCTCCAAAAATACCTTAACGAAATCCTGGGCCCGGTACTAATCCTGCTGGGGATGGTTTTGCTCGGCTGGATAGGGGCTGGCCTCTCGATGAATCTCGCAGGGGAAGGTGTCCAGAAGAAGGTTGCAAGTGGCAGTGCATTGTGGTCGGTGCTGTTGGGTATTCTATTTGCGCTTTCATTCTGCCCAGTTTCTGCGGGACTCTTCTTTGCCGGGTTGATCCCTTTGTCCATAAAGGCTGAATCACGGCTGCTGTTGCCTGTCCTTTACGGCGTTGGCACGGCTGTGCCGGTGATATGTTTTGCATTCCTGGTCGCCTTTTCCACCGAGTATGTCGGCAAGGTGTTTAACCGCCTGACACAGGTGGAGAAATGGGTTCGTATTATTGCGGGTGTGCTGTTTATTCTGGCTGGTATTTATTACTGCCTGACGCATGTGTATGAGATTCGCTTTTTCGGTTGAAATTCAAACAATGGAGGGAGAGGTCGCATGAAAGAGGAAATGGGTCGGCGCAGTTTTATTTTGTCGTCAGGTGCTGCTCTTGCAGCAGGTGCTGTAGCTGCCGGAAATGTTACGGCTGTTGAAACCGCTGGCGAAAAGAAGAAAGTGAAAATTCTCGGGATTGCTTGTAGTAATCGCAAGGGTATGACTACAGCAAAAGCGGTGCAGCTTGTGCTGGATTCAGCGAGGGGAGTGGATCCGAGAATCGAAGTGGAATTGATTGATCTTGGCGGCTTAAAATTCTCAGGCTATTCAAAAACTCCTCCGGAAGATGATTTGACCGATATAATTCCCAAACTTCAGGATCCGTCCGTCGGTGGTATTGTTATTGGATCACCATGCTTTTACCGTGGGCCCAGTTCTGTTTGCAAGGCATTCATCGAACGGTGCGCTCCGCTTCGTGAACCGAAGATGATTTTGCAGGACAAACCTGTGGCTTCTGTGGCTGTTGGTTCATTCCGATACGGTGGGCATGATCTTGTCATCAAAGAGATCCAGGCGGCCATGCTGTGCTTTGGTATGATTCCGGTAGGTGCTGATCATCCGGCATTCCAGGGTGCAACTTTAACCCAGACAAAGGATGATTTCTCAGGTGATGATATCGGCATTGATACAGCCAGGAAAATTGGGGCCAGAATTGCCGAAATGGCGCTGAAACTTGCCAGCTGATGGATTGGGTATAAGATGAGTAAAATAAGATTACTCTTTCTATGTACTGGTAATTCCTGCAGGAGTCAGATGGCGGAAGGGTGGGCGCGGCATATTAAGAGCGAGGTTATTAAGGCGTATTCCGCTGGTATCGAGAAGCATGGGCTTAACCCGAACGCGGTTAAGGTTATGGCGGAGGCTGGGGTTGATATCTCGCGACAGAAATCCAAGCTCTTAAGTGAGCTGAAAGGACTCGAATTTGATTATATTGTTACAGTTTGTGACAACGCGCACGAATCCTGCCCGCTTTTTCCAAGTAAGACTAAAGTAGTTCATATGGGTTTTGATGATCCGCCCAGGCTGGCGCGAAAAGCCAAGACGGAAGAAGAAGCCCTTGAGCATTACCGGCGCGTACGGGATGAAATAAGAAACTATATTGAAACATTACCTCAATCATTGGAGGGTAAAGTATGAGTAACGAAAGACCTTTATTTGAATCACTACGTTTGAGAACAGGATTGTATGCATTTCTTCTGTATGGGCTGATGGCTGGAGGCTTGATTGTCCCTGTATTTGTGTCTGCGGCTGATGCAGAGGCTGTAACATCTACTGATGCGGCTAAGGCGATGGAACAGGTACAGAGGGATGGGAAATACGTTTGTCTCCTTTTGTACAAGGAGACAAATGCCAAGGCAAGTTCATTCCAGAAGGCGGTGGACGTTCTCAAGCAGAATAAAGCCGACAAGGTGGAGCTTGTTATGGCGGATGTCCTTGCCTCGACATCGGAAAGTCTATTAAGAAAGCTTAGAATAGATCCGGAAAGAATGCCGATGCCTTTTCTTATAGTTTTTGCGCCAAACGGCGTAGTGACAGGAGCATTCGAAACTGATCCGGATGAGAAAAAACTGGCTGACTCGATATTATCACAGCAAGCCATCCAGTGTCTGAAATTGCTGCAGGATGGTAAAAATGTGGTGTTGTGCATCCAGGGAGAATTTACCAAAGGCAAGGAACAAGTCATAGAAGCAGTGAATACCTTTCTTGCGGACAAGGCATACAAGGATACATTCGATAAGGTGTTTATTGATCCCGACAAATCTGAAAACAAGGCATTCTTAGAGAAACTCAATGTGACAATGACAGCAGATGAGGCTGTCACAATAGTCCTGACGCCTCAGGGTAGAATAGCAGGTACGTTTAAAGGCACGACAACCAAGGATCAACTGGTTAAGTCTCTGCAAGCTTGCGGTAGTGGTTGTGGTGGTGCAACGGGGGGTGGCTGACGACGATAATACATTAAGGGATCCGTTGGATTCCTGTAAAAAGATTTAATAGAGTGGATGATTGATTCACAAGCTGCAAAGAGAACCAGGCGAATTCTCAAGCTTGCTAAGGAACGAATGTTTGCCGGGTTAAAGATCAGACGCACGTTAAAGAGCAGAAAAGGAGTCTCATTGTGAGTAATGAAATGGCACCTGCCAGCGAGCGGAAACTGACTAATGTTTTTGAGCGTTATCTTACGCTTTGGGTAGCGGTATGCATGGTTGTTGGTGTGGTCCTCGGCAAGATGGCGCCAGGATTCGTAGGGTCTGTGAGGTCCATAGAGTTCGGAAGCAACAGCCAGATTAATCTCCCGATAGCTGTTCTGATCTGGCTCATGATCTATCCTATGATGCTGAAGATTGATTTTACAAGTATTCTCGGAGTGCGGAAAAGGCCTAAAGGATTGATGATTACCATTTTTGTCAATTGGATCATCAAGCCACTCTCGATGACACTACTGGGCTGGATTTTCTTCAAACATCTCTTCCTGCCCATAATAGGGGCGGACCTAGCTGACCAATATCTGGCAGGTTGTATAATACTGGCTGCGGCACCATGTACAGCTATGGTGTTCGTGTGGTCATATCTTACCGATGGTGACCCTGCATATACGCTTGTTCAGGTGGCGATTAATGACCTTATCATGCTTGTTGCGTTCGTTCCCATTGTTGGTCTGCTGGTCAGCGGGGCCAGCAATCTCACGGTTCCGTACCCAGTTCTTTTCTACAGCGTGGTGGCGTTCATTGTCATACCCCTGGCTCTGGGTAGTCTAAGCCGGACATTGTTATTGAAGTTCAAGGGGAGCAACTGGTTTGAGAATAAATACCTGCCGTTCTTCCATCCCATCACGATTATCGCCTTGCTGGCAACGCTGGTTATGATTTTCGCGTTTCAGGCTGATAACATAACCAGAACATGGATACATGTGCTCATAATAGCGATCCCAATTACGATACAGGTTTATTTTAACTCATCGTTGACATATGGTCTTATGAAGTGGTTCAAGGTTCCTCATAACATAGCCTCACCGGGTGCATTGATCGGAGCGAGTAACTTTTTTGAATTGGCGGTTGCTGTTGCAATAACTCTGTTTGGCGCGGAATCAGGAGCAGCCTTGGCGACGGTTGTCGGGGTGCTGGTTGAGGTGCCTGTAATGCTTTCAGTCTGTAACGTATGTAACCGGACACGGCATTGGTTTGTAACTTAGAACTTACGAGAGTGTGGGTAAATAAGTGTTTGCGAATGAAATGGTTACCAGGGTTAACGCACAACTTGAATGGCGGGATGTGTTGGGCGCAGTAAAAGTACGCCTGAACATCGGACGGATGGCGTATGCTGTTGAACCGGGCTTGTATGCAGTTGGTAATCCTGAGGAAACATCACCGGTCTTGGTTTCGGCCAACTATAAGCTGTCTTTTGATTACCTGAGGAGGGAGCTTGGTGGACTGGATGTGTGGATACTTGTCCTGGATACAAAAGGCGTGAATGTCTGGTGTGCCGCAGGGAAGGGTACCTTTGGTACTGATGAACTGGTCAGCCGCATAAAGGCCGTTGGCCTGGAGAAAATTGTTTCTCACAGGAAGGTGATTCTTCCACAGCTTTCCGCGCCTGGTATTGCCGCTCACGAGGTCAAAAAACAGAGCGGCTTTCAGGTTGTTTATGGCCCGGTAAGGGCGTGTGACATAAAAGCGTTCATCCATGCTGGAATGGAGGCGACACCGGAGATGAGAATGGTCCGTTTTGATTTCGCGGATCGCCTGGCTGTTGTTCCTGTTGAGATTGTTGAATGGGCTCCACATGTATTTCTGCTCGGATTGGCAATGCTTGGTTTATCTGGGATTACAGGAGTGAGCTATGACTTAAGTCTCATATGGACGCGCGGGTTTAATGTTTTCATGATAGTACTTGGAGCCTTTCTGGGCGGCAGCATTCTTGTTCCGGCTCTACTGCCCTGGCTGCCGGGGAAGGCGTTTTCTATCAAAAGCCTGTGTGTTGGTTTGGTTCTTTGGGGTATTCTTGTTTCAGTCTTGAATTTAGCATTGGATGTTTGGGCTATGTTGCCTGTAATTCTGTCCATCACCTCGTTTATGGCTATGAATTTCACCGGCTGTACGACCTTCACATCGCAATCCGGTGTTAAACGTGAGATGCGATATGCGATTCCTGTACAGATTCTGCTTTTGATTACAGGTATGATCTTGTGGGTCATCGCTGGCATTGGAGGTTCTTTATGAAATATCTCTCAAATGTTACGACTTTAGCTTTGGATAAAGAGAAGTGTATCGGTTGTGGCATGTGTGAGATTGTCTGTCCGCATGCCGTGTTTTCTGTTGTGGACGGGAAAGCGTTTATTACTGACCGCGATGCCTGTATGGAATGTGGTGCATGCGCGCGAAATTGTCCTGTTGAGGCGATCACCCTAGACAGCGGTGTCGGCTGTGCAACTGGTCTGATCAATGGCATGTTCGGCGGAGGTGGTGCCTGTTGCGGAGAAAAGACTTGCTGTTCTAAATAAATCCCGACAAACTTGTGTAACAAGCGATAATTTGTCGGGATATAAAGTGAACAATATCAGTTTTCTTCAGGATCTTGCGGTAGTAATGATGGCGGCAGGAATCGCCGCTTTAATCTGTCAGTGGTTGAAACAACCCAAAATACTAGGTTATATCATAGCGGGTCTTATCATTGGTCCGCATACGCCTCCATTTTCTTTCGTTGATAATCAGATGTCGATCCTTACCCTTGCGGATATTGGGGTAATCTTTTTAATGTTCTGCATAGGGATTGAGTTCAATTTCAGGAAACTTACTTCCGTGGGATTGCCGGCTTTTGTCACTGCGTGTGCCGATGTGCTGTTCACTTTCTG
>Ga0156394_1165_pt1 | contig 10139 bp, 5 predicted proteins | sample RifOxyA3_FD_108038 | JGI IMG/M metagenome (GOLD analysis project Ga0156394, IMG submission 108038) | Lentisphaerae bacterium RIFOXYA12_FULL_48_11 | reverse complement strand
CAGACATTTTTTCATAAGCTTCCTTTCCCTTATTGTGCAATTCATTTGCTCCGCGTGAAATAAAGGATTCTGCTATCGTAATCGCCGCTGAGATCGACCAGCACGCCCGCCTCCATCAGAGCGCGGCCGCTGACTACGCGGCCGGCCTTCTGCCGGTCATCCGGCGCGCCGTGAATCGTCACAGCGTAGCGCGCTTCGGGATCGAGCGCCTCCAGCAGAATGTTCGGCACGCGCTGGTTGTGCCGCAGCCCGTGCGCGAAAAGAAAGAGCAGCGCCTCGCTCTTGTCCGGCAGGACATATTCGAAGGCCGCATAGGGGTTTTCCCGGATAGAGGCGAGACGGTGTGTTTCACCGCGGCATGTTACATGCCGGATGCTTTTGAACAGTTCGCCGTGCCGCTTGATCTGCGCCAGTTCTTCCGCTTTCATTTTGTGGATCGGCAGCCCCATGGAACCCCATCCCATCATACCGATGAAGGCTGAAAACTGGAATGGCGCACTGCGGCCCGGCCCCCCCATGTTCGATCCTCCGCCCGCCATATAAGTCGGGTGCAGATAGGTGAATCCCTCGTGCAGAAAAAGGCTGTCGAGCGGGCTCTGAATGTCGCTACGATTGATACGCGCGAAATAGGTGTCCATTTTCAGATCCGGACGTCCGGCGCCGCTGGCGCAGTTCTCGAAAAACACGTTCGGAAATTCTTTCACGAGCCGGTCGAACAGCTCGTAGAAGTTCAGCACATACTTGGTGTTCAGCGTTCGGCGTTCTGGGATCTCGGCGATCCCAAAATACCGGTTGAAGTCGAGTTTGAGATAGTCGACGCCGTGGTCGCGCAGCAATTTCGCCATTTCCAGATAGACGTATTCCAAAACATCGCTCCGCGCAAGATTGAGCATGACCGATCCGCCATCGTTCGAGAACAGCCATTCCGGCTTCTCCTTGAAAAGCTTGGCTTGGCGCGTGATCCGCTCCGGCTCGATCCAAAGCCCGAACTTCATGCCGTTGCGATGCACCTCGTCACTGACGGGCTTAAGGCCACGCGGGAAATTGGTCGGGTGGACGGTCCAGTCACCAATGGCCGTTTGCCAGCCCGCATCGATGATGAACGCCTCGAACCCGGCCTCTGCCGCCGGTGCGATGAGCGACATGACACTCGCTTCATTCACCCCGCCCTCCCGCCAGTTCGGAAGCGCGCTATAGGTGTTGAACACCAGCGGCACTTCGACATCGAGCCTGTTTTTCGGATACAGGTGTTTCCGTTGATACCGATGCAGCAGACGCGAGGCTTCGCCGAACCCGCCGCGTGTGAAACCGGCAGTAAAAACCGGTGTGGCGTGGCTTTCGCCCGGCGCAAGTTCCAAGGCGAAGTCGTAGTCGTTGTAACCGCCGCTGACGTGCACCTGGTCATTCGGATCCTGCTCGACGATCATTTTCCAGTTCCCGCTCCATTGCAGCGTGCCGAACCATACGGTCCCGCTCTTTTCGGTGGCGAGCCCGTCCTGATCGAGTGCGAAGAACGGAACGTGATGATGTCCGCTGATTCCATTTCGGCTCTCCAGAACCTTTTCGCCCTGTTCGAGCAATTCGCGACGCACCAGCCACTCCGCGCCCCAGTTTCCGGCCATGTGCGTGAGGCGGTATTTCTGCGTGTGCGGGACATACCAGACCGCCGACTTGATATTCTCGATGACGACTTTTTCCGTACCGCGGTTCTGAACCTCGACCCAGCGGTCTATCAGATCGAACTCGGGATAGACGCGGTAGTGCAGCGTGACATAGAGTGGCTCGTTCGCCGCTTTCAACACGACCTCAAGCCGGTCGCCTTCGATCTTGTGGGAGTCATAGGCCATTTTGAGATTAACCAGTTGGTCTGGCTTTTCGATCTTCAGACAAGGTTCCAGAAAAAAGCCCCGGGTGTTCGCGGGATACTCATAACGGCCATACTGGCCGTGGGTAAAGCCGTGCGGCTGATGAAAGTGATGTGTTTCCCACGGCTCGGGAACGTCGTTGACGTCTTTCAACTTCCCACCCCAGTGGAGGTTGACGAACAGGCCGTTTGAGGCGAGTCCGAATGCGTAGCTGGAGTTGTCCGTCTGCAGCAAAAAAACTTTTCGGTTGCCGTCAAAGGCGATGGACGCCTTCTCGTGACCGGCCGTTTGCCGGAGAGTGTCATCGGACGCATAGGCACGGCCCGCCAGCGCCAAACAAAATACCGACCCTAATATGATAAACGTATTTGACCGCATTTTTTCCTTACCCTTTCCCTGATTTCATGACATGAGATCCTGTCACGACATTTCTCTCCGGATAATTCGTTTCAGCACAGCCTCACTCCGGATTTTGCGATAATCACGACGCCGCAGCACACTGTTTTTTTGTAAACCACTCATTTGACACGCCCCTCCTCATTTCCCAAAAACGACGCGCCTGATAGCCTTCAGGTAAGCCCCGTCGGGATCGTCCCGACACGGCACCAGCCAGCCGCCCTCGCCGATCTCGTTCCATGCGTAGATCAGGCCGAGTCGGTCTGGTGTCGCCTTCTTCGGATTCGCGTCCATCCACTCCGTCATCCGCCTGAGGTAGTTCTCGAACTCCTCGGGCGTGCCGCGCGCGAAATGCGGCGTGACCGTAGAGCCCTTACCAAACCCCTCCCCGTTCTTAGCTTCCCATGGCCGGCGGTCCCAGCCTTGGGTTGCCACCGGGATGTAAGGCATGGCCGGGCGGTTCGTAGCGTTCCATACGGAGACGTTCCAGTCTGCCAGCATCTTGAAGGGATAGCTCTCTTCCATATTGAGCGCTTTCCCGTTGGCATCTTTCCCCGGCCGGGTGTTGTACGTTGTCACGATCTGATAGCCGTCCTCGGTCTTCACATTGCCGCAGCCAGCAACCCAGACGCCCGGGAAACCCGCTTTCTTGGCCGCTTCCTGCAGATAGGCAAGGCCGGCATTGTCTGAACCCTTCGGCGAGAAGATCATGATGACCGGCTTGCCGTCCATCCGCAGATAGCGCGGGTGGCCGAAGTAGTTCTTGAGCCAATAGTCAGCAGCCTGTTTCCACGCCTCCGTCCCCGTGATTTCCGCACCGCCGTGATTGGCGATCAGCAGGCAGAACTCCATGCGCGCGTTGTTCTTTGCAGCCATAAACATCTTCATCGGCTCGTGGAGCGGATGCTGCTCGATCTTCTCGACGTTGATGGGACCCTTGCTGTCTTTGAAGTACCAGCAGTAGGCAAAGAACGCGAGCCCGTGGTCCGCCGCCATGTCGATCTGCCGCGCCGTGATCCCGGGCGAGTCCTCGCGCCAGCCCCACACCGGCGTCCGCCCCGCAAACTCCGTCGCCAGCTTCTTCGTGAAGTGCGTCGGCATGCCCTTGGCCCAGGCGTTCGAGACCGAGCCGTCGTCGTACGGGCACTTCCCCGACCAGCCCGCGAAATAGTAGGCCCCCAATTTCATGCGGGGCGCCGTGGTCGGCACATCGGCGGCATATGCCACTGACACCGCCAGCCACAACGTCACGCCAGTCGCAATGATCCAGAAATCAATTTCATCGACAGCCTTCATCTCACTTCCCCCTATCGTTTGCAGACCATTTTCCCTAAGTTATGTTTCACATATTAACAGCCTCGGCATCATTATTGGAATGTCCGTCAAGCGAAATAACATATCTGACAGACCAAGAAGATGCTTTGTATCCGTTTTCTCTTCTGCTACAGTTTTTTTAAAAGTATGGCCTTTTTAGACAACGCATACGATGGTGCGAACATCGCTTGGGACGACCGTAGCGTACGTTCGCCACGCGTCATATTCGGACAGATCAGCTACCTGCCCGGCGGCTATGTCGGCCCGCGCGTGCAGCGCGATTATGAGTTGATCGTGCTCCATTCTGGCTCGTGTGAGGTTCGGATAGATGGCGGCGCTAGCCGCTCGCTCGCCATCGGTTTCACCTATCTGTTCCGGCCCGGGCACAGGGAACACTTCCTGTACGACACGCACGCGCTATCGCACCACTCCTGGTGCTCCGTTTCTCCCGTCTTCTTCCCCGACGCATTAAAACGGGGTCTTGACGGCGTACAGGAGGGGGCGGGGTTCCCGCCCTCAGATTGTTTTATGCGCATCGTCTCAGCCGCCTTCCTCTTCCGCACGGGCCAGTCGGCAAGCGCCCGGCAAGTCGTCGACACGCTCGGCCTGGCTCTGTTCGCCGAATTTGTTCACATGGTGGACCATGCCACGTCGCCGAGCCGAGACGCCAGCGTCAGCAGCGCGAAGCACTACATGGAAGATCACCTGCGCGAGCCCGACTGCCTCGCGCAGGCGATGTACGCGGCAGGCTGCTCGAAATCCGCGCTGAACTACAAGTTCGCGAACGAGCTGAACACATCGCCCGCGCGGTATCTGTGGCGGATACGCACGGAGAAGGGATTGGAGATGCTGACAGACACGGGCCTTTCGATCGCCGAGATCGCCGACCGGTGCGGCTTTCAGAATCCTTTTCATTTCTCGCGTTGTGTACGCCGTATGCAGGGACTGCCGCCGCGCGAAATCCGCCGCCGGGCTTGGGCGAATGAGCGCTGAGTCCCCGGCCTCACGTCCCCGTAAACAAATACCGTCGTCTGCAACAAGGTCGGATATATCAGCTGGTATTGTGTTATCTGGTGAGTTGCTGCCGTACATTAAACGAGATCCGATGCGGGCAAGGCTGGCAGGAATAGCTTGGGAGTATCCGTACCCATGCATACCATAAATATACATTGGCGGGAAACTTACCGCTTTTATTTATCTGTACAGCAGGCATGTCCTCAATATTTCGGCGGGGTGTGGACAACGAATGCTGAAATACCGGGAGCACCACCCTCCGGAATTATCGTCAGAGTGTGTGTACCATTTGAACAACCCTGAACGAGCAGAGTTCGTTCTCCGGCCGGTTTCGGCTCATAGCTGCGGGTAAACATTGGATAGGAGCGCCACTTTACCTGGAACCCCTCCGGCAATGTTGCTTTCCTGTACCCCAAAGTCCAGGCAACCCGCCAGTCATCTGGTTCAATGATGGCCCGCTGGGAAATGGAAACAAACCGGTTCGTATTCCAGCCCTCTCCGTCCTCGCCAGTCACGCTGCCTTTCAGCTTGTAATGAATCGCTTTTCCATCAGGTGTTGAATCTGGAAGACATGTCAGGACCCAATCCTCTTCCACAAGCGGTTTGTCAAAGGCGATATTGTTTATGGCCGGCATCCAGATCCCGGCGGGGCCCACACTCGGACGAGTGATTGCCCACAGCTCTGTCATTCCATCCATGGGTTGACCGTCCAGCAATACCTTCGCTTTTGCGCCAGCCACACCCTTGCCATCGGAAACAGCCACCACGCGGTTGCCGGTGAATTTCAACGTAATACTGCCGTCCGAACCCTTTGTCACTGCAGGCGCATCAATCGGAACAGTTGTAATTGTGCCAGACGTCGCAGGGTCCCCGCTCGATCCCGGAATGCGAACCAGTTCCTCTGAAACAAAAGAGGCATACAGATCACAACCTTCAGGCTTGAGATGAACTGAATCTTTCAGCAGGTTGGTTACAGCCATGTTGTTGGCAACCAGATAGTCGCACCACTTTTTGCGAAGGTTAATCTTCAAAGTGTGATATTTGTCCGCCACTTCAAGAATCTTTACAGAGCGCTCATCCAGCTTTGCAAGCAGCTCGTCCGCCTTCTCATTGGCACTGAGGTGACTCGTCCAGAGCACGATCTCCGCCGATGTGCGCTCGCGCACACGCCTCACGATCTCCTCGTATTTATCAGTCGGACCGTAGACATGAAAGAACAGCAGATCGGGATACCAGGGATAAAGGTCATGATCAGCCGTACGGATAAGAACAGTGGACACATAACCGCCAATCGCCGCATTACGGAACTCGAACTTGACTGTCGGGTACCGCTCCTCAAGCTTCTTCTGTACGGTTTTTGTCCAGGCCTGCGCCGTGATCGACTGCCCGTAGAAAAGCACCCGCACATGCGCAGGTTTCTCTGCCATCGATTCCTCCAGTGCTTTCATCGTCCTCTGGATGTAAACTGCCGAGGGATTATTCGCCGCATTCGCAGCAACGGCAGCCATAATCGACACCATTGCCACGGCACACCATTTCCATATATCTGCACGTCTCACATTACACCTACTCTTTCTGGTAAATAAGAACCGCAAGGCCGTCACGGCCCAACTGTACCGTCTGCCCGTCACCCGAAGAAGTATCAACTTTCACTTCTCCTGTACTATCAGATTCTTTGTACAGGAAACCCGGCACCTTGATACACGTTGCGGCCATTTTCTCTGAACTCTGCGTCACAACAACCGCCATGCTGTTTCCATTCACAAAACAACGGGCGCTGATTTTCGGGTTGTTATTCACAAACCCTTCCGTATCGCGATATGTCCCCAGCAGGAGTATGTCGCAGTATTTATCCACAAGCCTGTTGACCTTCGCAAGGTGTGCCTGATAGATCGGCGCCTTGTCTATCAGGTCACGGCAGCGGTAGATCTCAATATCGTTTCGCAGCCCCTTCAGCACATTGTGATTAACACGGCGCGGTATATCATTGTCGTCCCTGATTTCCCGGTCTGAAAGAACAACCTCGGGAAATGTGAAACGCACCCACTCCGTAAAAGCCGGCGGGAATGTCGCTCCCGTGATATTATGAATGTAATCCACATGCTGCGCCGTCACGTCAGTGAAACACTCGGTTCCAAGGGCAAAATCCTTGTTGCCTTTCGTATCCAGGTAATCATGAATTGTTTTCAAAGTATCGGCTTTGTCCGCTATTACCCTTGTATTTGGTATCGGGAATTCGCCGCTCACATCCCAGTCGGAGGCCGGCTCACAGTAACCAAGCTGATCGTAGAATATACTGTCTACACCGAACTGGATCGCACGATCAACCATTCCCAGCAGGCGTTTCCGCCAGGCAGGCTCGGTGGTATCCGCAACCACGAAGGTTCTGGCATTGTAATGACCGGTAAATGTTCCGTGTCCCTTGAAACGGTACTGCTCAGTATATTCAGCGCCGGTATTATCAAGATAACAAACCTTTCTCCCTTTACCTTTTCTGTAAAAATCACTCTCCCTGTCTATCAGCTTGCCATTGAAATAAAGCAGCAACCGCCCACCATGTTGCCTGAAAGCCGTGATGGCATCCGCCCAGCCCTTATCACCACCCTGTTCCTTATCGGTTACGGTATAGGAATCAGGGTAGCCGTTATCCATTCCGCTCTGCCACCAGGCAAACGCAAGAACAGATTCTTCAGAAACACTTTCCCCCGCCTTCCTGATGCGGTTATCCAGGTCTGCATACTTGAAAAGAGTCTCGCCGTACTGGTGCCGGAAAATGATACGCTGCCAGCCCTTCATCTTCTTCACCCATAGCGGTACCTCGCGCTGGTGCCACCATGTGTTTGCCCATTCCCGGTAAATCCTGGAGGTCTGATGCCAAGCGCCGGAATAGGGAACGATCACATTGGAGTCACAAGTCCAAACCTTCCCGGCCAGACAGTTCGGATATTTAAAGAGGCCGGCTTCAAGTAAATTGAATTCACCTTTACCATCGGGATAAACCCTCAACCCGTGCCAGGTATCCTGGAATGTCGAGTCATGGCCGCCGAAGTAAAGACCCTGCGATTCACCGACAAATGCAAAACAGTTCGCAACCGTATGGCTCGGATACTTCAAATCAATCTGACGGAAAAACTGCGAAGGGCCCATGTAGGGCGGGTTGTTACCAGCCGCAACAATCCGCTTCATTGGTTCCGGGATCAGTTGCCCACCGGCAAACGTAGTCAACAGTTTATGGTCAGCAGGCAGCTGGCAACCGGTAACCAGTGGATAATGCAATTCGCGAATAATCGTGTGAGGCTCATTATTCGACACCTCGGACCCGAACCGTATCTGCCCCTTTTCCAGCCTGACCGTCAGGACAAGTCGCATTTTTACTTCCCCGTCACGCGACTTCAACGCCCCATATTTCAATTTAATACAGTTCTTTTCCTGCTGGATCTCCGGGACATTATCGCGGCACAAGACCTCATTTTCTTTCTGACCATCCTTACGGTCGAAATATAGACGCCACAATGGCATTCCACCGGCATAATCATGACCGGTCTTTAAATTCTTTAATTCGACAAGATTGCCTTTACCATCAATGGCAATTTCGATCTCCTGATCATGCAACTTGCAAACCGGTCCTTTGGTATCATTTTGTGCCATAGTCATCACGACCGGCATTAAAATCAGGCAGATGACTATATTAGTGAATAATCGTTTCATGGCTTCTCTTTCTTTTGCAGGTTAATATATTTCAGATTTTTTGTACTGATCAGGCGGCTATTACACCGGAAAAGCAGAAACTCCCAAAATAAAATGCAAAGCCTTGCTGTATTCACGGGACAACCACAGCTCACTTGCGATCTTCTATAAGCTCCGTCCGTCCCTTGAAACAAATCTCTATTCGCCTGTTGTCACCCTGTTTCTTGACCGATTTGACAACCTCTTTATTCAGTGATTTCTCATCAACCAGACATGAAGGAATCACAAGAGTACGCAGGCATTCTTCATTGTTGTCACCCGGCAAAAGTCTTAGCCCGACAAGTCGCCCATCCTTCACCACGACTTCCACCAGAAGGTTGCCGTGGCATGCCAGTTTGAACGAATAATCCTTCCACTCTGCTGGCACACCTGCCGCAATCCGTATCTCATCACCTCGGCTTTGCAGCAACACCTGATTCAACGCGTACACAACATTGCCCGATGCGGTCGAGAACCACGGACGCATCGACACCTTCTCTTCGTTGATTTCAAACAGCTCCCCGAAACAACCTGCCCCATCGGCCGCTTCCATCAGCAATTTCGCCGGTTCGACTTTCTCACCAAGCGCGGCCAGCGCAGCCGCCATCCATCCCGCGTACCATGCGCAAACCGAGTTGCCCACCGGGTACATATTTCCCGATGCCCGGCCCTTTGTTACAAAATCGAGAACAGCATTTTTCTGCTTTACATTGGTCTCATCAAAGATTGGATAAGGGAACAGCCCTCCCAGCGATGCCACGCTGCGTTCCGTGCAGCCGGCATATGGAATATATTTCTCGCCATCGTGCGGGAGCGACTCGCGCAGTTTCACAGCGGCGTGTTTCCACGTAGCAACTTCTTTTTCATCCTCTTTCATGATCGAAGCAGCCTGAGCGGCAGCTTCAAATGTATAGATTGCACCGCATGTGGTCATGAACGGATTGATCCTGCCCGGCCCGAGCCGTTCCAGGTCCGTACATTTTCCGATAAACATGCTTCCGTCATCCTTCTCATAAACCATGTTGGCAAGATAATACCGGGCGCACTCCTTGAGCACCGGATAACCTGTCGTCTTCAAATACTCCGCATCATCTGTGTATAGATACTGGTACCACGACGACAGGGCTATATTCGACATGTGGAAGATATGCTCCAGCCAGAAACCGGGCGGCGTACCCTCTTCACCGTCTTCAAGCGCTTCCCATGGAAAACGCGCCCCGAAAATACCGTCTTTCCCATAATGGGCCGCACGGTAGAGCGCTTTTTTCAGGATGGACTTCCGAAATTCAGGACAGCGGCGCGCAATATCACGATGATTACTGCTGATCAGCGCCTGGTAGCAGAACATCTCATCCCAGCCAAAGAATTTGCCGGCCCAGTGCGTATTGAAAATGCCCACAGGGAAAGACCATTTCGTGGCATTGGCCCTCAGGTGATACGAGGAAGTGTAATAAGCCTTCTCGAGCTTTTTCTCCGGAATAAGGACATAAGATTCATCCCAGTATTTGGCCCACTGCTGCTTATGTTCTTCAAACAATCCGTTGAAACCTTTTTCCTTGATCATTGATTTCAGCTGCACTGATCTTTGCTGGTAATCCTTGCCGTCCATGGAATCAGCAAACACCAGGTAGAACGTAATCTCCACCGGCTTGGTGTCATCAAATCTCACGTCAGCAGTCATGGTGAACGTTGATTTATCAACACACTGCTTCGCCGACTTGTCAGCCATGACGGAAATCACGCCGTCATACATGCGGTAACCATCAAGCTGGTACTTGATATCTATACAGCCAGCCGATTCGTTCTGCTCGGGATTGATCACCA
>Ga0156394_1110_pt1 | contig 10242 bp, 6 predicted proteins | sample RifOxyA3_FD_108038 | JGI IMG/M metagenome (GOLD analysis project Ga0156394, IMG submission 108038) | Lentisphaerae bacterium RIFOXYA12_FULL_48_11 | reverse complement strand
CAAAAGCATCAAAGGCAAGGCCCGGTACAATAATAAAATCAACATTATCCAACCCCAGCCATTCGGGCTCTGCAGGTTCCATAATTCCAAACTTTCCCTTCACCAGATTCGTGTCCTTACACAAATCGGACAAACCGTACTGATTCATTTCCTTTCGGAAAGTCGGCACACATACCTTCTTGCCATCAGTCCAGCACATTTCAATAATCATGTCTGTTTCGACTTCATCAGGCGCTGCCAGGTAACAGCATACGCGCTTGGCCTTTTTGAACTCCGGCAACCCGACAAGCAGTTCCTGAGCACGCCAGCTGTTGTCTTTAACCCAACCCTTGGTCAGTTTGGCCCGCTCTTCCCTGATAGAATTCCTGATCTCCTCTTTACTCCTCATTCCTGCCCGCTTTTTCTTGGACGCCTCTTCTGCGCAATCGCAGCCTTAAGCCCCTCCATTCTTTTCCAGATCACATCCTCATAGCCTTCATGACCCGGTTCATAATATTTTGTGGTTGTTGGAACATACTCCTGTTCCACGTAGTGACCGGCATAATCATGCGGATAAACATATTGCTCGCTTTGCTCCGCACCACCGTCAGCAGTTTTCACCTTTATATTCTTTAAATGCTCGGGGACACGCAGCGAACGACCACTCTCAATGTCCTTGAGTGCCTTTTCAACTGCAAGATATGCCGCATTACTTTTGGGAGCGGTAGCGAGATAGGTCGTGGCCTGTGATAGAATAATCCTGGCTTCCGGCATGCCAACAAACTCCACCGCATGCATTGCGGATACAGCCAAGGTCAGCCCGCGCGGATCGGCATTTCCTATATCTTCAGAGGCAAGTATCACCAATCGTCGTGCAATAAAGCGTGGATCTTCACCTGCATAAATCATTTTTGCCAGCCAGTAAACAGCCGCGTTCGGATCAGAACCTCTCACGCTTTTTATAAAAGCGGATATCGTGTCATAGTGCCCATCCTCGTCATGGTCATAGACCACTGCCTTCTTCTGCATAGAATCCTCTATGACGGCACGCGTAATCTGTATAGCCCCATCAGGTTCCGACCGGGTCGTAAGGACCGCTATCTCCAGGGCATTCAATGCACGCCGTGCATCACCTTCACACATCTGTGCAAGATGCGCTACCGCATCGTCGGCAATCTTCACATTGAATCCAGCCATACCTCTTTTGTCAGTAAGCGCACGTATAACTAGTTGCTGTATCGCCTCCTCTGAAAGAGGTTCCAGCTCGAATATCAGCGATCTTGAAGTTAAAGGAGTATTGATAAAGAAAAGAGGATTATGCGTTGTTGCACCGATAAGCGTTACAGTGCCATCTTCAACATGTGGCAGCAGAACATCCTGTTGCGATTTACTGAATCTGTGAATTTCATCTATGAAGAGTATAGTCTCAATGTGATCCTTCTGACGGCGGTAAGCAGCCTTCTTTATTATCTCCCGAAGTTCCGCAACATTGGAAATTACGCCGCTGGTTCTTTCGAAGGCACGCTTTGTTACAGAAGCAATTACTTCGGCAAGAGAAGTCTTCCCGCAACCTGGCGGACCGAAAAGAATAATACTGTTGAGCCTGTCGGCCTCAACAGCCCGTCTCAAAAGCTTGCCCGGGCCAAGCATCTTATCCTGACCCACTATCTCCTCAAGACAACCGGGACGCATTCGCGCTGCCAACGGTTTGTTGACATTATCTTTCCCTTCGGCACTGTTCTTTTCGAACAAGTCCATACCCACCCCAAAAAAAAATACCCCACTTTGTCGTAGAGGCATTTATCTCTGATCCTCGAAATCGAGGTGGGTGCTTTATCCGTCGGTTCCTGAGTCCCAGTAAAGGGCGTTCAGTTGCCGCCGTATTCAAACTCCCTAACTTACAATTAATGGGCCAGAGACGTCAGCCTGTTTGCGAACAAGGCAGGGTATTTTATTCCCAAGGGAAAAACACAATTTATACTGTTCAAAGAACAACCGCAAATCGCCCCAGTCATAATTAATAAAAAGCGGTACGCTGACTTCCCTGACGATCCGCTTCGTTTTTCCAACAGCAATAAATCCGACAACCACCGGTATGATCAACACCAGGCAATCGAACAGATTTGTCATACATATACTCATGGGTAAAAACCACTACCTCATTCACGCTACAACTTAATTATTTACCTTCTCTGATTTCAGCTTTCAATTCATTCTTCAAAGCGTCCTTTATTGCCTCATGATACCTGTTGGCATCCTCGTCGGTCAACGTACGCTCCAAAGAACGATATGTGAGCGAATAAGCCATGCTCTTCCTGCACGCGCCTATCTGCTCACTACGGAATATATCAAACAGTTCGACACCAGTCAACTCTCGAGGAGCTGCTTTCTTGATGATTTTAATCACATCTTCATGTCTGACACTCTCGTTGACCACCATGGCAACGTCCCGCGAAACAGCAGGATAAACAGGAATCGGCTTCAGCTGAACCTGCCTGAAAATATTACTTACAAAAACTGCTGCATTGATTTCTGCAATTGCAATCGGCTCTATCATGCGCCATTTCTTGCGAATCTCGGGCTTAACCACCCCCAGGATACCGCAAGGCTTACCTGCCGCCTCAATGACAGCAGCCCATCCCTTTTCCATTCCTGCATGCTCAGCAGTCTTAAACACAACATCATCAACATGTTGCGCAGCAGCTAAAGATTCAACAATACCCTTAATCCAGAGAAAAATTTCTTCACTCACAACAGGCCTACGTTGACTCAATCCCACGCGCCCTGCTTTACCCATTAACCCGACACAGATGTGATTTTCTTCACTAATACTGCTATCAGCCGCTTTCAAAAAAACTTTACCGATCTCAAACAGCGCAGCGTTATCAACCTGATGCGCAAGATTCCTTCCAAGCGTATCAACCATATGGGGAATAAGCGAATTACGCATAACCGAGTAATCGGAACTGACAGGATTTGGGAGAACCACGCGACTGTCGATATCAACCGTTGAAACAGCATTGAGAAGCTGCTCCGAAAGAAAGCTGTAATTCATAATTTCCATGAGGCCAAGACCTGTCAGGTTGGATCTGCAGGCAATAACAGCCCTCGTTACGGAATCATCCGCATCCACAACCACTTTTGCCTGAGGCACAACAGCGGCAACTTTATCCAGACCATTAATGCGGGCAACTTCCTCTACTAAATCAGCCTCTATTTGAAGATCCGGCCTGAATGTCGGTACTTCAACAATACAATGATCCTTCTCATGCCCGGCTACCTGAAGTTCAAGGAACTTCATTATCCCGACAATCTGCTCATCAGGCACATCAACCCCTAGAACACTTCGTACACGCGAGAACCTGCACTTGATTTTTCGATTCTCCTGCTTGCCGGGGTAAACGTCTATTACTCCCTGCGCAGCCACTGCATCGGCATGTTCGACCATTAACGCAGCCGCACGCCTGCTGGCCCAGTCAACTCCACCAATGTCTACACCACGCTCAAAGCGATACGAAGACTCCGTTGAAAGACCCAACTTTGACGATGTTCGCCTGATATCAGGTGGGTTAAAATACGCGCTCTCCAGTAAAACATTGCGCGTGTTGTCATTTATCTCGCTTCCTGCTCCGCCCATGATCCCAGCCAGAGCTACAGGACGGACCGGATCAGCTATCAAAACAGCCTTATCCAGCGTCTGGCGTTCTACGCCATCAAGAGTTGACATTCTCTCGCCGGAAAATCCACGTCTAACAATGATCTTATGGTCACGCAAAAGCTCATAATCAAATGCATGTAGCGGTTGCCCGCATTCCAGGAGCACATAGTTGGTTATATCCACCACATTGTTGATAGGCCTTACGCCGCAGAGCGTCAAACGCCTCTGCATCCACTGTGGTGACGGCTTCAGCCTGATGTCGGTCAACACACGGGCAGTATATCGTGGACAGCCCTCGGCATCCTGCAAATCCACTTCAGCCATCACATCCACAGGCTCCCCTCTTTCCATGAAATCAACTGATGGCAACTTGAGTTTTGTGCCGAACAGGGCGGCTATTTCTCTCGCCATGCCAATGATACTCAGACAGTCCGGCCTGTTCCAGGTAATCTCAATTCCAAACACTGTTTCGGGTGGACCTGCAACTTCAGAAAATGGAGTACCAGCGGGAATATCGCGGGAAACAAGCATTATCCCACCGTGATCATCAGAAAGAGCGAGCTCATCTTCGGCACAAAGCATACCCCGGGACAATACCCCCCTTACCTTACGCTCCAGTATCTCCATGCCATTCGGAAGCTTTGCACCAACCATGGCAAATGGCGCTTTGTCACCCACGTTAAAATTACGAGCACCACAGACTACCTGAAGATCTTCCCTGCCATTATTGACCTGGCAAATGAGCAAATTATCGGCACCTGCATGTTTCTCAATAGTCTTGATCTCACCGACAACCACTCCTTTATAATCACCCCCTATGGTCTGAATCGACTCAACTTCAGTACCTGAAAAGGTAAGCTTATTTGCAAGCTCTTCAGGCGATGCATCAAAATCAACATATTCTTTCAGCCAACTGATCGGTACTTTCATTCTTTACTCTTCACTTCGTTATCTGTATTAGCGGTAAAACAAACCTCAAACAAATTGTTGCAGGAACCTGGCATCATTCTCGTACAAAAACCTGATATCGTTAATGCCGTATTTAATCATCGCTATTCGCTCAATACCCATTCCAAAAGCATAGCCTGTAAATTCTTCTGAATCATAGCCGACTTTCTTAAAAACCCGAGGATCAACCATACCGGCCCCCGCAATCTCGATCCATCCACTGTTTTTACACACGCGGCACCCCTTCCCGCCGCAGACATGACAAGTGAAATCGGCTTCCACGCTCGGCTCAGTAAAGGGAAAGAAATGGGGACGAAATCTCACATCAACACCCGGCCCCATCATCTCCCGGGCAAAATATGCGAGAGTACCTTTTAAATCTGCGAGAGATACATTCCTGTCGACGTACAGGCCTTCCACCTGGTGAAAATTGGCACTGTGCGTAGCATCCGTAGTATCTCGCCTGTAACAGCGACCTGGCGTTATTATACGGACAGGCGGCTTGCGACCTTCCATCACACGAATCTGAACCGGCGATGTTTGCGTCCTTAACAATTCACCAGTTTCCAGCCAAAACGTATCAGTGTTGTCCAAAGAAGGATGATGCGCAGGAGTATTTAACGCTTCAAAATTGTGATAACCCGTCTCGACGTCAGGCCCCTCAGCCACAGTAAATCCCAGCCGCCCGAAGATCCTGATGGTTTCTTCTATGATGCTCGAGATGGGATGCTTAGCTCCCAATCCTCGCCAGATACCCGGCATGCTGTAATCAAAAGTCGATTCTCCATTAGCAGCACCACCGGCAGCCAGTTCAGCTTTTTTCAGATCCAGCGCAGAACCCACCCGATTCTTAAACTCATTCGCTATCCGTCCGTATTCAGAACGCTCGTCAGGGCTGACATCCTTAAGCCCTTTCATAATCTGTGGCAGGAATCCATTCCTGCCAATATACTTGATACGAACAGCTTCAAGCTCTGGAAGGGTCTTCACCGCATCGCATTCACGGAGCCCTTCTTCCTTAATTTTATCGATCTCATCCAAAGTCATTTTTTATTCACCATTACAAACAATACTAATGGCCGGAAGTTTACGGAGTGGAAATGATAATGGCAAGACAGATTCCTTGTATCCTGAAGCAATCAGGGCAAGCCTTACAGGTTTAATTGCAAACAACCTTGGCATATTATTCTCAGCTAATCATTAACATCGCTAGATGTGTTTCATGTTTTCATTCTTTGCATTACCCCTTTTTTCAGCAGGCCGCAACCTGATGAATGACATTCCGGCTTCATCCCTAATGCCCCCATTAATATACCAACACCTGCCTAACCAATTAATACCACACGGCCCTTAGCCCATCTAAAACCAATCAATTATGCATACCACCTGTAGTTTCTTTATTTGACATATGGAATCATTATGTTACTATTTCCAACAAATTTGGCAACATGCTTACATCAGCCATATATTTGATCTACTAATGATATTCAATTTAAACGCCTAGAATCTGCACACATTACAGGAACAAAAAAAATGAAGAAGAAAAACGAGAAAGCTGAATATGCAGTTCCGGCCGTAGATCGAATGCTTGACATAGCAGAATTCCTCCTGGAACATCCCGAACCAATTGGAATCACCGAAGTCGCAAGAGCTTTAAAAATTCCTACCAACTCGGCGTTCCGTATTCTAAAAAGGCTTGCCGACCGCAGGTACGCAGAAGTTGATCCGACAACTGGAGGCTATCAACTGGGATCCGGATTCTTTAGATTGGGCATGAGGCTGTCTGCCCGGTACGACCTGCGCATCAAGGCAAGAAAACACCTGGAATGGCTCTGCCGAAGAACCGGCGATACAGTACAACTCCATACCCAAAATAACGGTTCGGCGATAGTCATGGATGTTGTAAATCCTTCCGTAGAGTTCTTCATGCAAATCGTTGTCGGCAGCCAGCTTGACTACCACTGCAATGCTTTCGGCAAATGCATCCTCGCTTTTCTAGAAGAGGAGGAAATACGCAGAATACTTCCACCCCGACTCCCCTCACGTACACCAAACACTATTACAAGCCTTCCGAAACTGCTCGACGAACTGACATCAGTCAGAAGCACTGGACTGGGATACGATCGTGAAGAATACGTACAGGGAATCTACTGCGTCGGAGCACCTGTTTTCGATGTCAGCGGCAGGGTCATCGCAGGCATGGGCATCACAGGGCTGGCAGGAAGACTTGATATGGAAGAGAAAAAACATATTGAAACATTGGTACTTACGGCTGCCGCCATGATTTCAGATGACATGGCATATGACGGCACACGTTTCCTCGAATGGGGCATAAAACTTGATGAACAGCGCAAAAACAAATCAGTCGCATAATAAAGGAGCATCATGAAAATAATACTCGCAAAGCTATCTGGTCTGCTCTTAACAATCGCTTTCTCAATTGGTTCCCAGGCAGCAGAAGAGACCGGAAAAACACCCAGCATCGATAAACCTCTTATCGCTTGCTGGACCTTTGATGACGACACATTCATTCGAGATGAAGATGGCAGCAGCAAGGCCAACGTGGAAATTTCCGGCACTGTGGGCCGAACCGCAGGAATATACGGGAAAGCCTTGGAACTTCACGACAAACATGCCCTGAAAACAACAGGGGAAATCTTCCCCGAAGATATCACCAAAATATCAATCTCAGCTTGGGTATTGCCGGTGGAACTCGGAACTTACAAGGAAATTCTCCGTCAGGAATGTGAACAAAGGGTTCTTTTCTCCTTCCAGAACAACGGGACAATACTGTCGCTCGGACTGAACATAGACGGATACATTGAATGCGATGCCAGAATCAACGAATACGAGGTTCTCGACGGAGCATGGCACCACTGTGCAGCCACCTATGATGGAACGACCATGCGTGTTTACCTTGATGGCCGGGAAATCGGTAAACTAATCCGTCCAGGCAAAATATCAACACAGCGACAGACAGCCGTATTCATTGGATCGCAAGGTGGACAGAGTGAATTTTTCCAGGGCGAAATCGATGACTTGAGGTTGTATGCCGATGCCCTGACCGCAGATGAGGTTTCCTCCCTGCACAAAGGGGGCGCTACACAAGCCGCCACCCTCGCAAAACAGGCTCGGACATCCGCAATGCTGGAGGGAAAAACCTTTGCCACGGCATTATCCGAACTAAGGAAGAAGACAGTCGAGAATGGCGGTCAATGCGACCCGGCAACACTGACCAAAATCCAAAGGGCATTCCAGAAGGAATGCAATCAGTTCCGCGAGTGGACAGGTACTGATGTGCCTGCATACGTGAAATCAACAGACAAAGAGATAAACGCCAAGCTGACAGGAAATATAGTGGATTTACTCATGGAGTACCGTCCGATCACAAAAGACCAGATCAGCCGGCAATCGGCAGAAGATGCGGCTAAATGGGAAGAATCAAAGAAAATAGAAACAAAATACCGGCAACTGGCAGAAAAGACAGACAGAGACTCTCTCTCAAAAGAATGGATAGAAATAATAATGGAGGCCGGACCACAGATACAGTTCCGGCCATATAGACACGAACCGGTGGCTCCGTATATCAAACCTGAAACACCAGAAACAAAATCATTATCGGGCGATGAGGCAAGAGAGTTGATGGAAAAAGACTGGTTGTTCCAGGCAAATGGAAAACCGGATACAGCAAGAATACAGAACGAAATCCAGTGGTCCAAAGCACTGGCAGAACGTATTAGCAAGACTGCATACAGCAAAGTTGACATGGCCACAGAACTTGATGAACTCAAAAAGCTCGAGGCACAAGTCAACAAAATGACAGGAACTGACAATAACCTGTATTTCAAGGTACGGGAGATTAAGCACAACATCATGCTCAAGAATCCGGCCCTCGACTTCGATAAGGTGCTTTTTGTGGATATGCCATATCCACAGGGCAGAGAATGGCTGCACGAAACCCGGCACAGGCTGGGATATATGGCCATACCCGGCGCCCGCCTTCTTGTATTGAACGGCCTCAATCCCGGAGGCAAATTACTGCAACTGATGCCCCAGGCACCTCTACATGGGTCATTCTGGCGACCGGATGTTTCCTGGGATGGAAAAAAAGTGCTGGCCTGCTTCAAGCCGCACAACGAGAAAATGTTCCATCTTTATGAAATTTATACCGACGGGTCATCCTGCCGACAGCTGACATACGGAATGTTCGATGACATGGACCCCATTTATTTGCCAGACGATAAACATATCATCTTCTCAACAACCAGGGGCCATACGTACGTTCGCTGCATGCCGCCCACAAGCGCATTCGTCCTGGCAAGATGCGACAGGGACGGAAAAAATATTTACCTGATCTCCGCCAACAATGAACCTGACTACCTCCCCTCGGTCATGAATGATGGAAGAGTGATTTATACGCGATGGGAATACACAGACAAGCCGCTCTGGCGTGCGCAAAAGCTGTGGACCATAAATCCCGACGGAACCCAGGTAAGCATGTACTGGGGCAACCAGAGTGTATGGCCTGACGTCATGAAAGATGCGCGTTCAATTCCTGGTACGCGACGCGTAATGTTCACCGGATGCGGACACCATAACTGGTTTGCAGGATCAGTCGGGATCATCGACGTGGACAAGGGATTGAACTTTCCGAACGGCATAACAAAAGTGACAACAGATATGGCTTGGCCGGAGGTAGGTAATGGCCCAACAGACCCGACAGCATCACCAGCTTATCATTCAAGCGGAACTTTTACGGGTTATTATTCACCCTACCCCATCAGCGAGAATGATTTCCTGGTATCAGCACGCAGAGATAACAAATACAGACTTTACCTCATGGATCTTGACGGCAACCGCGAACTTATTTACGAGGGAAACCATAATATTCTCCATGCGATGCCGCTTAAACCACGCACCAAACCTGCCGTTATTCACGACAGAGTTGTATGGCCAACTACCGAAAATCGTTCAAACCCGCAAGCGGGAGTAATCTTCAGCGGAAATGTTTATCAGGGATCCCCTGCTGAATTGAGGGACAAGGCAAAGTTCCTGAGGGTTATTCACGTCGACCCCAAGACTTATACTTACTGGTATAAACGTCCTTACCTTTCAACAGGCCCAGTGGTTTCAGCCGTCCAATCCGAAGGTGTAAAAAGAGTTATTGGAACGGTACCTATCGAAAAGGACGGTTCCGTATCCTTTTATGCACCTCCAGGCAAAGCTCTTCATTTCCAGCTGCTGGATGAACAGCAACGTGCACTACAAACGATGCGGAGTTTTGTCGGTGTTATGCCAGGCGAATCGAGGGGTTGTCTAGGCTGTCATGAATCACACAGCCGGGCCCCCATCAATCAGGACAGTGTGATAGCATTAAAGAGCGCTCCAAAACTGATTACACCTCTCCCATGGGGAAATGACACCGTAAGCTACCCCCGCTATGTCAGACCAACACTCGACCAATACTGCGCAAAATGTCATGAAGGAAAGGGCGAAGGCCGCAAGGTGTTCGACATGACAGAACGGCCAAGCGAACCAGTATTCCCAGAGCCATACCACACCATAATCGGCCGGCCAACATGGGGCAAACCCTATAAAATACCGGAAAAAATGCCTCCAGGGTTCGGAATAGCAGGAACATTACTCGTCGAAGGTTA
>Ga0156394_1029_pt2 | contig 10298 bp, 8 predicted proteins | sample RifOxyA3_FD_108038 | JGI IMG/M metagenome (GOLD analysis project Ga0156394, IMG submission 108038) | Lentisphaerae bacterium RIFOXYA12_FULL_48_11 | reverse complement strand
ACGGAGTAGGCGTAGAACAAAATGCTGTAAATATGTTTCGGCATACGTAAATACTTTGTGCAATTTTCTGCAGAGTTACAAGCTTCTACTGATTATCTTCAGATGGATATTTTGTAGTCATTATTTTATGTTTATTCTTTATTCATTAAAAAAAATACTATCAGCTTTGACATATCGAAGATGCAGTCATACTATCTGTTCATTCGAAAGGTCCCGCCATGATTAAATCGACACGCAAGCAAGATAAAGTACTTTCAAATGTTTCCAGGCGTCATTTTTTGCAGTCAACCAGTATGATTGCCTGGGGATTGGCTGTTTCGCAACTTGGTATAGGGGCACTGGCTGCTGATGATCCCGAAATCCAAGTGCCTTCAAAAGCTCCTGCTGTTCCGAAAAAGCAAAGAAAGCTATTGATATTCGATTTGAATGTTGGCTACGGAGGGCATGGGTCTATCAAGACTGCAAATGCGGCATTTACGCTGATGGGAAATAAGACAGGTGCATTTGAAACCGTCATCAGCCGTGATCCTGCAGTTTTCAGCAAAGACTCTATTAAACAATTTGACGCGGTATTTTTGAATAATACCGTGGGTAACCTGTTTGAAGATATAGAGTTGCGTAGAAGTCTGCTGGAGTTTGTGTATGCAGGCGGAGGATTGATGGGGGTTCATGGTACCTCAGTTGCGTTTGTTAACTGGAAGCAGGGTGGCAAGGAGGACTGGCATGAGTTTGCCGTGATGCTTGGCATGCGTGGCGCCTCTCATAGGGCAAACACGGAGAAGGTTTTCATGAAGCTAGACGATCCTGGCCATCCGTTGTTGGTATGTTTCGGCCGGAATGGATTTGAAATGCAGGATGAATTCTTCAGGCCAAAGGGGACATATTCACGGAATCGCGACCGTGTTCTGCTGGGGTTTGATATCGACAAGACTGACTTGAAGAATGAACCGCATGACGGTTGTTACAGGGAAGATAAGGATTATGCGATGGCTTGGGTCCGGCAGTACGGTCGTGGCAGAATCTTTTATACGGCTTTCGGGCATCATCCAGCGATATTCCGGGATCCAAGGATGCTTGAGTTTTATCTTGCGGGTACGCAATTTGTTCTGGGTGACTTGCCTGCTCCAACAATACCCAGTGCTAAATTGACTCCGGCGATCAGGGCACAGGAGAAGCTTGGCTGGAGGCTTGGGGTCGAGGCTTATACTTTCCACAAATACACTTTCTTTGAAACGGTGGAGAAGACTGCGGAGCTTGGCCTTGCGTTCATGGGTGCATTAAGTTTTCAGAAGGTGAGCAAGGATATCCCTAAGAATTTCGATCTTTCTTTAACGGATGATGAACTGCGGGAGATCAGATTAAAGCTTGATGCTGCTGGAGTAAGTTTGCTGACGTATTATATCCAGAGCATACCAGGGGATGAGGCCGGCTGCAGGAAAATATTCGAGTTCGGCCGTAAGATTGGCATTGAAACATTCATGAGTGAGCCGGCGCCTGAGTCGCTTCCTTTGATTGACAGATTCTGCGAAGAATATGGCATCAATGTTGCGCTCCATAATCATGATCAAAAAGCATGCCCGAATTATTGGAACCCCGAAGGCATTCTTAAGGCTTGCGAGGGACGCAGTAAGCGGATTGGTGCATGTGCTGATCTGGGCTATTGGCTAAGGGCTGGGTTGGATCCAGTGAAATCCATCGGTGTGCTTAAAGATCGGATCATTACTCTGCAAATGCATGATCTTCATGAATCGGACAAGCAGGGACATGATGTACCATGGGGAACTGGTGTTTCCAAATTTGAAGAAGTGTTGAATGAAATTCACCGTTTGGGGATAACGCCAACGATGTTCGGCCTCGAGTATTCCTATAACTGGCTGGAATCCATGCCGGAGATCAGGAAGTGCATTGAGTTTTTCAACAAGATCAGCCTTGGTCTAAAATAAATTGCCGGGTTGGTTCGAAGATACTCCTTGCAGTGTGATGCAAATATAATTTTACATGTTTCATGTGTAGTGCATAAGAGAAGGGGAAAAGGGGAAATCATGCAGAAAGAAAAAGAGTTGAGCAGACGATCGGTTTTAAAGGGGCTTGGTGCGGGGGTAATCAGCGTGCCGTGGATTGTGCCTGGTTCGACACGTGGTGCCAATGGCGTTGTCGCTCCGAGCAACAGGCTGAATGTCGGTTTGATCGGTCGCGGCTGCATGGGGAGCGGGCATCTCAACAGGCTGGTGGGCGATCCATCCCTACAGGTCATGGCAGTTTGCGATGTTGATAAATCCCGCCGCGATGATGGAAAACAGTTGGTTGAGAGTATATATGCATCACGCAAGGAGGTTGGGAATTATAAGGGTTGTGCCTCTTACAATGATTTCAGGGAACTGATTGCCAGGCCAGATATTGATGCAGTGGTGATTGCCACGGCAGATCACTGGCATACGCTGGCTTCCATTGAGGCGGCGAAGGCGGGGAAAGATGTTTACTGCGAAAAACCTGTTTCCCTTACGATTGAAGAAGGCCGGCGCCTTGTGGATACCATGCGCAGATATGGGCGGATATTCCAGACAGGGACACAGTACAGGTCGATCCCAACGATTCGCCGGATCGTAAGTTTCATAAGGGCCGGAGGCCTGGGCAAGATCCAGGCAGTTTTTATTATGTGGGGTTGGGTCGGGGTTCCTGGAATGGGGAACTTTCGTTTTCCTCGGAACCCTGTATTGCCTGCGGAGCCGGTTCCGGAAGGATTGGACTGGAATATGTGGGTAGGTCCGGCACCGTGGCGACCTTACAATAGTCAATACCACAGGAATCCGATACCAGGCGTTGTGCCATGGAATTTCTGTGAGGATTTTGGTGCAGGTCCATCCACGTCATATCATTCTCATGCAGCGGATGTTATTCAATATGCTATCGGGATGGAGGAAAGCGGTCCTGTAGAGATTATACATCCATCTTCCGGTCAATATCCGCACCTGACCTGCAGGTATGCAAATGGAGTGCTGGTTCACCACGTTGATAACTATAGCCAGGTAAAGTCGGTTTACAAGGCGGTGCCGGACAGTGCGCAATTGACCGGGAATTTCGGCGGAGTGTTTGTCGGTGAGCGCGGGTGGATAACAACCATGTCTGCCGGCGGACCGGTAGAGGGCGGTCCGGAAAGCGTTTTGCAGGAAGCTCTATCGGGAAGCAGGGACGTGAACATAGGGGCCAATGACCATCACGCAAAATGGTTTGAAGGCATACGCACAAGAAGCAAGCCGAGTGCGCATGAGGAGATTGGGCATCGGGCAGCATCACTGGGCCATCTTGTTGCGATATCCTTCAGGGTGGGGCGATCATTGAAATGGGATCCGGTAAAAGAAGAGTTTGTCGGTGATGAAGAAGCCAACAGACTAAGATCCAGGGCTATGCGAGAACCATGGCGCATATAGTGCTCAGCACTTTTCGCTTTTTCTCGAGGATATAAGGTGATGTATCGTTTTGGGATTCAAGTCCCTTAGAGTGTATACTACCTTGTCGGCATATTGAGCAAGTATCCCTTCGGTGGTAGTACCCGTCAGTGCAATGGTGGTCATGCCTGCGGTACGGCCTGCCTGTAATCCATAAATTGAGTCCTCTATTATTGTACAGTTTTCAGGTTGGACGCCGAGTCGTGAGGCACAGCGGAGAAACGGATCGGGGTGCGGCTTTGTATGTTTAGCTTCATCAGCTGAAATTGTGGCACTGATACAGTGGGCATTGGTAAGGTGCTTCAGCAGGCAATCTACATTACCGCGCGGCCCGGATGATGCAACTCCGATGGCAAAGCCTGATTCGTAAAGGCTCTTTATCAGATCGCCGGCGCCGTCAATTTCGGGAAAGTTTTCTTCAATTATCTCGCGGTAACGAAGTTCTTTCTGTTCGTACCACTCCTGGATTTCGGTCTCGCTTAGAGGCCGAGTGCTGAGGGCTTCAGCAAAAGCACGGAAAGAACGCCCGAATAACCTGGCAAAATTTTCCCGTGTGACAGGAAAGTCGCGGATTCGACATGTGTCAGCCCATGAAACATAATGGGGTTCGTAGCTGTCTACGAGGACTCCGTCCATGTCGAATATTACCGCATATTGATCATCATTTTTCATAAAGTATTGACGTATTCGCTCTCAAAAGCACGGGAAATTACAGGAAGCAATGGAAAAGAGCAACCGGCTAATTGTACTTTATATAGGCGGATATTGTGGATATAAAGTCGGACAACTGTGTGAGATTACGGTAAGAGTATTTCAAAAGGAATTGAAAGAAGGAATATAGTGGGTAATGAGAAGAATGAACATGCTGGCTGTACTGATTGGTTTATTCCCGGTTACTTGCTCTATTGCCCAAACGAGTGACATACCTGCTGATGTTGGATCCTTGTCGGGGAGGTGGCTAGGAATAGCATGTTTTTGTGGCTATGTGACTCACAACGAGTTTAAAATTAAAGAAGACGACGGCAAATTAACTGTGCATGGTTATTATGCAATTGCGATGTCGGAAAAAGAAATTCGTGGCGCGGTTGCGAAGAAACTGAATAATGATGATGTTCAGCCGTTTGCCATGCTTGTGTTTCAGGACTACGAAGTGTGGAAGTCCGGCAGTTCCATAATGTTTAAGGGAGGGAAGGGCAGAGTTGTTTTTAGCGGGTCGGAAGAGTCTGGGAAGTGGATGCCGGATACTTATGAGGGCAGGCTTGTGCAACCTGGAATGGCGGTTGGTGTGATAAAATACCTTGGGGTGTGTTCTAATACCACGAGGCCGAAGGATGGCGTATTTTATTTTTACAGGGAAGACATGTTTGCCAAGCCGCCAGCCTTGAGTCTTGAAAAGGGGAAAGTCCATCAGTTGACCTGTCTTGATGGAACTGCCTATCATTACAGCTGTTATGTCCCAGAGAAGTATGATCCGGTCTTGCCTGCGCCTGTCCTGATAAATAAAGATCCTTCCGGAAATGGCAAACCTCTTTCTCTAAAAATGGCGGATGAATTGGGGTGGATAATGGTGGGGTTGACGGAGTCACGTAATGATGCTGTGGACAGTACGGAAAATTGTGTTGCAGTTATATTTGATCTCAAAAGAAGGTTTAATATACATCCGCACAGGCTTTACTTTTCCGGACTGTCTGGGCGTGCCCGTCAGTCAGCATGGGAATCGATAGGTTTCCCCGATGAGTGTGCGGGTGTAATTTGCATAGGAGCGGGCTTTTCGCAGTATGGTTCTGGTGAAAAACGGGGTGAGTACAAGTTTCCGCCCTTGAATATTCCTGTTTTCTTTCTGGTTGGCAAGACTGATATGAATCATAATGAGGTTGTTGGCTATCTTGCTCCTGCGGAAAAGAAAAGGGGCCGTATGATCAATGTGCAGGTTCATCCCGGAGGACATGACTGGGGGAGGCCTGAGGATCATACCTTGGCGATCAGATGGCTTGATGGGCTGTGGAAGGAACATTAGAATTGTCAAATAGTCTGAATGGAGAATCATGAAGAAGAAATACAGGTTTGGAATAATCGGATGCGGAATGATTTCTGATTTTCATGCCGCTGCAATCAGGGATATACCTGGTGCGGAGCTGGTGGCTGTTGTGGACAGGAATCAGGAGAAGGCAATGCATCTTGGCGATGCTAACCGCTGTAAGTGGTATACCGATATAAAGAAATTTTGTGAACATGACATGGATATTGTGACCGTCTGTACGCCGAGTGGTCTGCACAAGGAGCCGGCAATTGCTGCGATAAGGGCCGGCAAACATGTGATCGTAGAAAAGCCGCTTGATGTCACGCTGGAACGGTGTGATTCCATCATAGAGGCTGCAACCAAGGCCGGTGTAACGCTGGCCACTATATTTCCGTCAAGATGGAGTGAGTGTAACCAACTGATGAAACAGGCCATCAAAAGTAAATGGTTCGGTCGTCTGACTTTGGGGGATACATACGTGAAGTGGTGGCGTACACAGGAATATTATGATTCGGGTGCCTGGAGAGGAACCTGGAAAATGGATGGCGGCGGTGCGCTGATGAATCAGTCCATCCACAATATTGATCTCATACAGTGGTTTATGGGCGGTGTCGAATCCGTTATGGCTATGAGCGGTCTTCTTGTTCACAAGCGGATTGAAGTTGAGGATACTGCCGTGGCGGTTCTCAAATTCAAGAATGGCGCCCTTGGCGTAATAGAAGGATCAACATCCGCTTATCCTGGTTTATTGAAGAAAATTGAAATTCACGGGAATCGAGGAACTGTGATTGTTGAACAGGATAATATTGTTTTCTGGAAGTTTGCCGGGTCCACACCTCTGGACAAGAAGGTTGGAGAAATGATGTCTAGAAGGAAAACCGGTACGGGAGGAGCATCGGACCCAAAGGCTATCAGTTATGTGGGCCATCGTAAACAATTTGAGGATTTTATAACAGCAATTGAGAAGAAGCGAAAGCCACTGGTTGATGGAGAAGAAGGAAGGAAATCTGTTGAGATTATTCTGGCTATTTACAAGTCGGCTAAGACTGGCAAGCTGGTGAGACTGGGATAATTGGTTTACGGTTAGAAACAGGAAAGCCCTGCGCTGATCCCTGTGCCGGGCTTACAGTTCCTGAAGACTGTTATTTGCCAACAAATTGTCCGTCTTTGAATGTGCCTTTGACTACAGTTCCGCTCTTGTATGTGAATACTCCTGCACCATTCATTTGATCATTGTTGAACTCGCCCTCGTATGTGTCTCCATTAGCGAATGTGAGCTTGCCTTTACCGTTCATCATATCGTTAGCAAATTCTCCAATGTACTTGCTTCCGTCAGAATATTTATAGGTGCCTTTGCCGCACATCTTCCCGGCTTTAAAATCTCCTGTATAAGAGGATGAATCCTGGTATTTCATCACGCCGTAACCATCCATCATGTTGTTCTTGATTCCGCCTTCATAAACATCACCGTTGGGCCACTTGTATGTTATTCTGCCGTTATTATTGTCGCCCTTGTAGCTGTAAACACCAGGAACGCCTTTCTTTGAGGATGAGATGGCGCAACCGAACATTGAAATGGCGAAAAACGTAATAACCATCAACCTGAAAAAATTCATTACAACCTCCATTTATTAAAGAAACTGGACGAATACTAATAGATGCCATTATTGTTGTACATAATAAAGAGGAGCCCTGCTGCATACAGGTATAGTATGCAATAATAGAGGTGCCTGTATATTGATTGTGCCATGTTGGAATAACAGTTGCAATATCAGGGCTAATACAATCGTTATATCTGTGTAGAGCACGATTTACATAAAGGAGAAAAGCAAATGCATCGGAATAACACTGCTTTTATGCTGACACTGTTGGTTGGAATGTTTATTGCATCTGATTGTTTTGCGCAGAAATTAGTGAAAAACAAGCCGAAGCATGATGCATTAATAATGTCTGGGATCGTCAAGCTTGTTAAAGACAAAGACGGCAATGTTTGCGGGATAAACATGACTGCGCAGGATGGGACAATTTACAAGGTTACAACAAATGATGCTGCCAAAACTCTTAATGATAAGGATGGTCAGTCGGTTGATCTCTCGGGATGTGTAGAGGAAATGGATGGCCAGAAGTGGTTTACAATAGCGTCGGAAAAGTCCAAGGCGAAGGGGCAGAAAGGCGAAAACAAGGGCAAGAGAAGGAATAAGTAGAAAAGTTGTCAGCGCCATTCATGTTTTGGATATTTTCGCTGGAGTTCCTGTTTTATGCGGGGGTAGTGATCACGCCAGAATCCTGGCATGTCCTTTGTTATCTGAACAGGTCTCTGGCTGGGGGCAAGTATATGGATCAGCACGGGAACTTTTTTCATAGCAATGTAGATGGATTCTTTAACGCCGTAGAGTTTCTGGATTGTCTGGGCGATATATGGTTCAGCCCCTGTTTTGTAAACAACCTTGACGATATTTCCGTTTTTCAGAGTTATGCGTTCCGGTGCGTGTTTATTCAGCAGCGTGAATAGGTCACTGGACATCCAGTTCTTAAGAATTGGAAGTATAGGTTTATCTTTTACGTCTTTTATACTGAATGATCCGATGCACGCTCTTGATATTACAGATTCTTTTTCTTGCTCACCGAATGGTTTAATCCCCAGTTCAGGGCAGCTTCCTGCTATAAGGTTGATCCTGGCTACCAGTTGCTCAACTTCGTGGTCCCACCCTTTAAGTGTTACATGGCCGGTAAGTATTTCTTTTGCCAGTAATTCAGCAGCCGCTTCAGGAAGAGGTTGACCTCCGGTTTTTCTCTCGATGACAAGATCCCTGAAAAGTATTCTTTTTTCCCCAATAACCCTCTTGGATTGCGGGTCAAGGACAGCCTCGTATTTTTCTGTAAAGTCTGATGGAAACAGTTCTTTCAGCCATTCCTGTTTAACTAAGGTGGCGAGCCGGAGTATGACAGTGGAGTCACCACTGTGCCGGCCTATTTCGCTGACGTCACAGGCAACGAGCAGGCGGCCTGAGTTGACTGAACTTTCCTTGGCAAGATCTCCGCGTCTTTTATGGACGAGTTCACAGCGTCGGCTCCCTTCGTTGATCCTGCATGCAACGTGGTCAGAGAACCCAAGTAATATACATTTTGCTATTGTATCGTGGCTTGCCCCGCTTTCATTCGTATCAAGTCCCTCGCGCTCTGCAATCTTTATGAAGTAGTCCTGAAGTTTGGCCACGGTTCTGGCTGTTACAGCATGGATGCCAACTTCCCGGCAGGCTGAAAGGTCGAAATCCTGTCGGTATGCGTATTCCCAGGCGTTTGCCAGGGTTAGGAAGTCGGAGTCTGGGCTGTCTTCGATACGTCGGTCACGTTTTTCTGAGACAATTTTATCCCTGGTTGTGAGCAGGATATTCCTTTCCTGTGTCATGGCTGCAACAAGTGCTATTGAAGGAATGCATCCATAGTCACCTGCGGCAATCAACATCCGGGCATAGCGCGGATGCACGGGGAAAGCTGATAGTTTCATGCCGAGCGGTGTGATGTTTCCGGTATCATCAACTGCTCCGAGATCGGCCAGAAGTGTTTCCGCCTTTTCAATGGACTGTTGATCCGGGGGTTCAAACCAGGGAAACGATTTAATATTTTTCTCTCCCCCTGCATGCATTGCTAGGAGCGTTTCTGATAGATCTATACGTTTTATTTCCGGTGTTTCACGTTCTGGCCTCGCAGCGTGTTCACTCTGGGTCCAGAGTCGAAGACAGTTGCCAGGTGCCGTACGACCGGCACGACCAGACCTCTGATCAGCGGAAGCACGGCTGATCTTTTCTATCATCAGTGTATTGATCCCCCTGCTCGAATCGAAGTGAGCGATGCGGGCCAGTCCGCTGTCGATAACGACGGTTATGCCGTTGATTGTCAGGGATGTTTCGGCGACATTGGTTGCGACAATAATTTTTCTTCGGTCATACGAAATCATTGCAGCATCCTGACGATCGGGAGGGAGGTCTCCATAAAGTGGAAGTATCTCGCAGTGTCGTATAGTGCTGGAATTGCGGAGTGCCTGTATTGTCCTCGATATTTCATAACTGCCCGGCATGAATATCAGGACATCGCCATTGTTCTCTTTCGAGAGTATACGTTCCAGTTCCCTTGTGCACAGGTCCCAGAGTTGAGTCTTCTGAGAATCCACCTGTTTGTCGAGGTAACTGATTGCTACAGGATATTGGCGGCCTGTGCTTGATATCAGCCTGCAGGGGGCAAGGTAGCTCTCAAGGCCTGCAATATCGAGGGTGGCAGACATGACAATGATTTTCAAGTCTGGGCGTATTGTCTTCTGAATCTGCAGCGCTCGCCCCAGAGTAACATCGCTGTAGATGTGTCGTTCGTGGAACTCGTCAAAGATTATTGCATCAATATCTTCAAGGCCTGGGTCCAGCATCATCTGTCGCAGCAGAATACCCTCTGTTACAAATTTTATCTTTGTATTATGCGAAGAGCGGTCTTCGAAGCGTATCTGATAGCCCACTAAATAGCCGACCGAAGAATTCATTTCGTATGCTACTCTTTTGGCCAGCATGCGTGTTGGCAGACGTCTTGGCTGGAGCACGATAATACGTTTTTTAGCAAGACCGTGGTGGATCAGCATCTGGGGTACCTGCGTGGATTTGCCTGCACCGGTAGGTGCCTTGATAATCACGCGTTCATTTCTCGAGAGAGCCTCGACAAGCTGTTTTTCAATCTCGTATACAGGCAGAATATTTCTTTCCCCTTCTTGCATAATATTGTCAGCATGATATCATTTTTAAAACTGATAGATATGAGTTTCTTGAGTACATCCGTAATGGGGCTTG
>Ga0156394_1158_pt1 | contig 10438 bp, 7 predicted proteins | sample RifOxyA3_FD_108038 | JGI IMG/M metagenome (GOLD analysis project Ga0156394, IMG submission 108038) | Lentisphaerae bacterium RIFOXYA12_FULL_48_11 | reverse complement strand
ACCTCATCGGCATTCAATGCCTTGTTATAGATTTTAACTTCATCAACAGCCCCGTCATTGAAATACGAGAAAGGATAAACATCCGACACTTTACCAATCACCAGCGGAAGATTGTTTGCAACCAGAGGCTGATTCCATGTCCATCCATACGTATAGTTCGTATCGGCATAATTAACGTCGTCCTTACCATCCACGTATAAACACACATTCGAGCCATCCCATGTCGTCACAACCTGATGCCAACGGCCATCGCATATATCTGTCACACCCCTGAGACACCATTTCCCAATCCCTCCGGTAATATACCAGGACATAGCATTGTTCCCGAACCGGCCCAACCCATAGTTTCGCTCAGCTTCATTACCCTTACCAACTATCCCGTCCCAACCATCTCCATCTCCAGAAGCATTCGCCTTAACCCATGCCACAACAGTCAATGCCGTCGTCAAGTTAAGGTCCGAAGCACTCGGAACGCTGATGTAGTCATTCACCCCATCAAATGAATATGCACTACCTGAAGAACCAAATCGGTCAACAGCCGGCATGGCACCATACACCGTACCATTGTGACCATTACCCGTCTCATCAACTGCATCTCCACTGAATGAATAAGAAGCAACAAGAGAACTTGAATAAACCGGAGAAAATACTGCAGAAATAGTTCTTACTCTATCCATTGAAACGATCAGCGGATTATTTGTGGTCATCCCGGACGGAACACTTCCTGACCACATTAGAAATTTATATCCATTTGTAGGTATCGCAGAAATCGAAACAGTCGCCCCATTCGTAAACCACCCATCACCAACATCCACACCCCCGCCCGATCCAGCAGAAGTATCGAGATAGTACTCCGTTCTCCATTGCCACGTAATTGAAGAATTCGTGGTGACTGTTACCACAACATTTGTACCACTACCATTCGTCACATCACCAGAACCGGTCCAGCCAGTACAAATATGCTGCACACCCGTACCACCGGAAACAAGGCCAGCTACTGTACTCGAAACTACCGTCCCATTTGTCAATATATAGTTACCGTAACCATACGGCAGCGGGCTCCCGCAACTAGAAGGAAATCCATTCACTGCAAACGAGACTACACTTGTATCACCCTCACTCCCCTCCGTAAATCTGTCTGAGAAATTGGTTTTCGCATAGTTCCAAATCTTCAAGTTATCAAGAACTTTGGGACTACCCCACTGCGTGACATTCCCCATGCCCGGTTCTATGCCGAAATAAAGTTTCTCACTCGGAACAGTCGGCCTGCCGAAAGCACTCCCCACGCATACACCATTTAAGTATAGATAAATGCCATTAGTATTCCAAACACCAGCCACATGATACCACGTATCCGTCGTGGGTTTTCCGGCCACTCTATCAGTACGTATATACTCACCAGAACCATTATTTGCAGCAAAGCACCAACCATTTGACTCCCAAGCTCCTGCAGAAACATCCGCGTGATTAAGAAGAAATAAAGCTGGATTCCAGAGTAAACTCTCAAACTTATCAAAAACTGTCGGAGTTTTATACCACAACTCAATACATCCCTCAGAAGTAAAATCAAAATCCATATATACAGAATTACTGGTCGAAACCCTTAACCCGCCCCCGTACTCACCAGCAACAACAACAGGAGATCCCGTCACAGATAAATCCCCCCCCACCTCACTCGCACACACCCCGTTACTGTACGACTCAAATCGATTCCATAAAATAAGACAATGGCCGCCTTCCACAAACCTATCCGCAAAATTTGTCTTCGCATAATTCCATATCTTCAGGTTATCTATATAAGATGTACCCTGCGTAAGATGATTTATCAGAAGCCTAAAACTACCATTGGTAATAACATCAAACATATTTGTTGCACCAGCAGGCGTCCACCTCCCACTGTTCAATTGACCATCTAAATATATCGCCATCCGCATACTACCATCCGAAACACCAGAAATACCACCCCCATCCCAAACCAGCGCATAATGATGCCATGCCTCAATCTGGCCAACACCAAGAATGGTCTCATAACTCCAAGTCCCATAAGGCCCTGTACCAACATTATAAAGCCCTCCCACTCCACACAACCCACCATTAGAATGCCCATCATTAGAATTAAACCCCATACCCCATGTCGCAGCATTCACGTCCCCAATCTCAAAAAAGTACGGACGATGGCCGCCACCAGATATCGACGCAGGACAACCTTTTATGCACCCCCAGAACTCTATGCATCCTTCATTCCCAGGCATTATATCCCGAGGAAATGTAACCAGGTAATCCTTGTCATATGACGCCACATAGCAGCTACCATACAAACCGTTCGTAAAGGTCGCATTATTACTACATACTCCGCTCATCCCAACCTCGCTGTGCTCCACTTCAAACTGCGAACCAAGCTTGTTCCAAAATACAAGACCATTAGTGCCTTGCCCACAAACGGAAGAAGCGAACAACATAGCAATGCTAAGAAATGAATTGACCAGTTTAGACATATGAACCCCCTAAATTCATTAAGTATAATAGAACAAAGCGCTGCACACGGCAAGAGTTTATTCTTTCTTTGTTACTTATAGCGAGATAAGCTTTTATTCTTACATACAGTCAAACTGTTTCTGGAGTAAATACATGATTGCCAGTCATGACACCATAATAAACAAAGAATTACGCAAGATAAGCCATGAGTATAAGGGTTTGAAAAAGTTTGTGGATTTTGGCTGCGGAAACGGCGCACGCACTATGATCTTTGCTGAATTCGGCAGAGAAATAACAGGACTGGATTGCGACGACTATCTTTTACCAGAAGGTAAAAAACATATAACATTTTTCAAGAGAAACTTTCTGCATTCAGAATTACAGGACAACATAACAGACATGGTTCTGTGTTTTGATGTGGTTGAGCACATGGAACAGCCCTCGGCCCTTTTACAAGAAATCCATCGCGTAATGACTTCTACGGGCATACTGATTCTATCAACTCCGAACAGAAACCGACTGACTAGCTGGCCACTACTGGCCCTTGGACTGAAAAAGTATCCAGCCCGAATTTCAAAAGAATTTGATCAATATCCCGAATACTGGCATTTGACGGAATATTCTGAAAAACAATTACATAAACTTGTCGAAGACAATAACTTCCAGGTTCTGGAATGGAAAAAAATCTTCTATGGTCTGCCGGGAAGGAAAGGCGTGGGAAGCTTGAGAGGATTGCCTTTATATCATAATCATATCTTGATTCTGAAGAAAAGCTAACGCACCTTTGCTACCGCAGATAGAATGCCTTCTTATAAAGACCATAGGCAATCTCTCTAATGACTGCCCAATAAATAAAAATATGGTTTGCTTTCGCCTTGGCACAGAACTTGGCTATAAGCACTCGTATCGGATGAATAGCATCCTTACGATCCAAAAACCCGTTCTCAATCATTCTGTCGACATGCTCTTTGGACCTGAAAGAAATCAACGAATACAAATAAGCAATCCTAGCCAGGAAAACATGCATTTCAGGAGCGCTCGTACTTGCGCCCTGAAGCCTGGCAACATTGGATGTCAGTGATGATTCATGTTCCCCGTTTTCTATCCCATCTATATCCTCCTGCCTGAGAATACCCTTATCTTTTGCGATATCAAGAATGGCAGTCTTGGGAAGATATACAAGACTTCCGTAATTAATAATAGTCGGCCGGGTTCGATTATAGAAGTGGACGCTCTCAACAAGATCCTCCTTGGTCTCAAAAGGAAATGCAAATATATGATCGAACGAGAAATTCAAATCATACTTGTGGGCCCAAGCCGCAATCGCCTCTATCTGTCTGTTGGTTTCAAACCTACGCAGATATTTCCGGCGCTTTTCCTCCTGCGTAGACTGCACACCTATCTTGAGCCAGTAACAACCAGTATCCTTCAGAATCTGTATACTCTTCTCATCTATAAGATTGGGATTCAGAAAGCAACTATACGGAATTCCATATCTTTCCTTTACCGCATACAACAAATTACCCAACCTCTCATTATCGAGAGCGAGAACATCATCAGCAAAGTCCAGACGACGTATCCGACCATAGGTACGGGTAACATGTTCGATTTCGGCGAGAATATTTTCTATGGATCGAAAACGAACTTTGCACCAGTTCTTATACATGGTGGCATAGTAATTATTGGCACAATAAGTACATCTGTAAGGACATCCACGACTCCCCATCAGCGAATAACTTAGGTCATAAGACCCGCGTGGACAGATCGTTTTGTCAGGGAAAGGCAACGAGTCCAGATCTGTCAGAAGCGGATCCAGCGGATTTTTATAAACCGTATCGCCCTCTTTAATCCATAGATTATTGATATTTCTAATGTCGGCGCCCGTTTCCATGGCCCTGACGAGATTCAACATCATATTCTCGCATTCGCCAATTCCCAGCATGTCGATAGGCGTTTCAAGAATAGCTTTCTCGGGAACCATACTGGCGTGGTAACCCCCGAAAATTACAGGTATGTTATGATGGCTTTTAATAAATGCGGCCATTTCAACGGACCAGCGGAACGTCATGGTGAAAGTTGAGAACGCAATCAAATCAGGCTGATATTCTTCAATGGTGCGAAGGGTAAAACGCCTGAATTCTTCATTCAATCTGCCCGCCTTGCGCAGCATCATGTTGTTATTGGAAAAAGGATCAAAAAAGAAGACAAGCTTTACATCATATCCATGCTTTTTCAGGAGCGCCGCAAGATATTGAACACCAAAAGGAACGATCTCTTTCTGAATGAAAAGTATCTTGGAACGGGACCGGCAACCTGAAACAGCTTTTTCTAAAATCTCACACATGAAACTTATATTCTGATTCTTGTTAAAGCTTTTATATTAGAAGCATGATTGATGTCAAAAGCCAACACTTTACCCACAACAACCTGTGAGTCGTCTGGTTCTCTAATATATTCCCCACAATCCAACCTCTACAATGTAACAAGATTCCGGATTTCTTCTACCACAAAGATTCAAGAAATAAAGCTCTGCAAACCGAGGTCTGTAGTATCTTTACAGAATCCGGCGCAGTCCCGACTATCCCCGAGATCGGGACATTCATCCCTCGATCTCAACATACCGGGTATGTCGCTAAGACGGATTAAAAAAATATTTCAGCACCAAACGAAGAGACTGACCAAGCGAAACAGTCAGTCATTCCGGATATGGCTGTGCCTGCGGCTATAAAGGAAATAAATGAGCAAGCCGATACCCATCCATATAATCAGACGCAGCCATGTTATACCAGGCAAGCCAGCCATCTGAGCCAGGCATACAATCACACCAAGAACGGGAACATAAGGCAGGAAAGGAGTCCTGAAGGCACGCGGAATTTCCGGATGTCTATACCTGAGAATCAACACACCCAGACAAACAATAATAAAAGCCAGCAGGGTTCCTATCGACACAAGTTCACCCAACTCGCCAATCCGGAAAGTCCCGGATATAACTGCAGCAACCAGACCGGTAACAATAGTCGTAACGTACGGAGTCTTGAACTTATGATGAACCTTCGAGAATCCAGGCGGCAGCAAACCATCATGGGACATTGAATAAAACACTCTAGTCTGCCCCAGCAACAACACCAGAATTACTGAACTCAGTCCTGCAATAGCACCAATCTTGACGAAAGGCCTGAACCAGAACAGGCCCTTGCCGGCAGCATCCACGGCAACAGCTATCGGATCTGGAACCGCCAGGTGCGTGTACTTCACAAGCCCAGTCATTACCAAAGATACCAGTATGTACAAAACAGTACATATAGCCAGGGAACCGAGGATGCTTATCGGCATATCTTTTTGTGGATTCTTAGACTCCTGCGCCGCCGTAGAAACAGCATCAAACCCGATATACGCAAAAAATATTACACCCGCACCTCTTAACACTCCACTCCATCCGAAATGTCCAAAGTCGCCGGTATTTGGCGGAACGAACGGAACCCAGTTCTCCGTCTTCACAAAGAAGAATCCAAAGGCGATGAAAAGAAGAATTACGGCTACTTTCACAAACACTATCAAGTTGTTGAAATGGGCAGACTCCTTGATCCCAACAACAAGCAGAGTGGTAACAACACCAACTATCAATACCGCAGGAAGATTTATTATTGCATTAGCCTGCAACAAGGTCGAAAGATCAAGACCCCTGGCAGAAATATGTCCACGGACTGCCTCCGTCAAATGAACCCAACCGGCATCAGGCAGACATATCAGAGGCGTCCCTGTCGCTGCAGTAAACTGCGGCGGAATTATTACGCCAAAATCCCTTAGAAAACTAACCACGTATCCTGACCATCCAACAGCCACCGTGGAAGCACCAAACAAATATTCCAGCACAAGATCCCAGCCAATAATCCAGGCAAAAAACTCCCCCATCGTGGCATACGCATATGTATAAGCACTGCCCGCCCTTGGGATCATCGATGCAAATTCCGCATAGCACAGGCCGGCAAAAGCGCATGAGATTGCAGAAAATATAAAAGACAGGACTATCGCAGGCCCTGCATACTGGGCCGCAGCCTGACCGGTTAACACAAAGATTCCAGCCCCAATAATTCCACCAACCCCAAGACTGGTAAGGTTCCAAGGTCCCAGTACCCGCGCTAAAGTATGCTTACCCTCCTCGGACTCAACATCTTCGAGGAGTTTTGACATTGGTTTTCTTGCAAGCAAACTTTTCATATGTATGAATGCAACACGCGAAACTATGGCCATAAACATATCCCTTGTCGAGCTGAATCAAGACTGATTCAGGCAAACTAAACCGGGAACTGGACCACCCCCCCCCTTATGGGTGGAAGTCAGGAATGTGGGTCCTTTTTCCATTTTCTTGGTTTCCGCGTCCGCGCGGAATGGATACCGCAGGTAGCCGAAGCTTCGGCTCGAACGGGACGGAGAAACGGTATTCGAAAGAATGCACTGACAACAGCACACACTACAGGGGGAATTTACTTGTAGAGTCGGCTGCTTGCCCGCCGAAGCTTCTCAGCAAAGGCTGAGTCCACAGCCGAAATGGTGCGCAAAAGATCCCGACTCTTCAGAGGTCGGGACCGGCTTCGCCGCGAAATGCCACCTGCTTTCTCTCTTTACCCACAAATATGAACTACCCCCCCCCTTATAAAACGCTGTTTTTTTCGTACAGAAGGCTTGACTCCTCTCCGGTTCTCCCCTAACTTACGGCACTTCGTTTTAAACGGCACAGGCGTATTTTATCGCCGGAAAGAGAATTTCGCCATGGAACCATATGCAGTAGTTGAGACTGGAAGTAAACAATACCGCGTCAAAGCGGGTGATGTATTGAACGTAGAACTTTTGAACGTCGAACCAGGAAATAAAATTGACCTGGCTCCGGTCCTGGCCGTTTCTGACGGAACCGCGCTTAAAATCGGCACTCCGGATATAAAGCAGGTAAAAGTGACCGCAACGGTCATTAAACATTTCCGAGGAGAAAAGGTATTTTCCTTCAGGACCAAGCGCCGCAAGAACTATCAGAGGAAAGTCGGGCATCGCCAGGAAATCACAGCCCTCAAGATTGAATCCATAAACGCCTGAAGTTCCCAGAAGAAAGGAAAAAACAATGTCATCAGTAAGAGGTACAGGTTCAGCTAGAAACGGTCGCGACAGTCGCTCAAAAAGACTCGGCGTCAAAATGTTCGATGGACAGTTTGTAACCGCCGGCTCCATTATTGTCCGACAGCGTGGAACAAAACTATTTCCGGGACAGAATGTCGGCCGCGGCAAGGATGACACACTCTTTGCCCGTGCAGATGGAACCGTAAAATTCGAGAAGACCGGCAAGCGTGTCAGCGTTGTCCCAAAGACTGAAGTGGCCTGATATAACCAGCGTTCAAGCAAGCTGTCGGCGAATTATTGGCTTTTTCCAGGACAAGCGCGCCACACGATGTCACTCATCCCGATATAATATTTGGCGTTCTGATTATTTACTTGAAACTTCGGGACACACCTGATTTCTATACAAGGCAGCTATGAAACAACGTACTTTTATCGATTCCGTTAAAGTTTATGTAAAAGCCGGCAAGGGCGGGAACGGAAGCTACAGCTTCCGACGCGAGAAATTCATTCCTTACGGAGGACCTGACGGTGGTGACGGAGGAAACGGCGGCAACATAATCCTGCGGGGCAACCGGGACGAAGATTCTCTTATCAGACTCCATTACACCCCCCACCAGATTGCAGGTGACGGCGGAAAAGGGCTGGGCCAGCAGATGCATGGCCGCAACGGTAAAGACCTGTTACTGAATGTCCCGTGCGGAACAGAGATATGGAACGCAGACACCTCGGCAATGATCGGCGAAATCCTGAATGACGGCCAGGAGATTGTTGTTGCCAAAGGCGGAAAAGGCGGCATTGGAAATGTTCACTTCAAAACATCAACACACCAGGCACCTACAGAACACACCGAGGGCAAGCTTGGCGACGAATTAAACATCCGGCTCGAACTTAAACTGATCGCAGACATCGGGCTTGTGGGATTTCCAAACGCCGGAAAATCATCTATTCTTACCGGCATCAGCGATGCTCACCCGAAGATCGCAGCTTACCCATTCACAACACTGAATCCCATCATAGGCACCCTGATTTACGACGATTTCATCCGCATCAGGATTGCAGATATACCCGGCCTCATAAAAGGAGCACATGACGGAATCGGACTGGGCTATGATTTCCTGCGACACATCGAAAGAGCTCAATGTCTTGTTTATGTCATTGATATGGCAGGAACCGACGGACGAAACCCTGTGGATGATTACAAAACACTGAAAGAAGAGCTCGCGTTATACACGACAAATCTCACAAAGAAACCTCATCTTATTGTGGCAAATAAAATGGATGTTCCTGAAGCAGCAACCAACCTCAAAGTATTCATCAAGAAAACAAGAACAACCCCCTTACCTATCTCTGCATACACAGGAGAAAGACTTGACGAATTGCGTGAATTAATGAAAAAACTGATTAACGGCGAGATTAAACCCGGGCCAAAAAAAGCCAGGAAAACCGCAAAATCAGCAAAACAAAAACCTAAAAAGGTCCGCCGAAAGTAAAGCGAACCAGCATTGCATCTTCAATGTCAAACTTGTCGCCGGCATTACTGTCCGTATTTTCATACTCTATATTCCGCCCAAGAGCCCGGCCAATTTCTCCACTGAACTGCAGGTTGTCAGATAATCTGAACGTCGTCCCACAGAAGAAACGGAAGTCTTCAACAGTCATCTGGTTCACACCGGAATCATCAGGATGTATGCCATACGACATGTTCTGCCAGATGAAACCAGCATGAGTACTCCAACCACGCCCCAGGTAATAAACAATCCGGCTTTCAGGCAATCTTGCATCAAGTCTTGTCCGATCATTAAGCATACACCCTACACCTATCAGGGGCATAATTTGCTGATCAAAACCAGGCCTCACCTCCACCCCAAATATACCTGAAAGCTTTGAATCAAAAGACTTTACGACAGCGACAGAAACCGGCATATAAAAAGCATCCCCGCCAAATTCACGAAAATCATTGTAGATACCAGGAAGAATTCTTGCCTGAATCGAATAACCATCCGCAAAACGCCCCGTCCAACCTGCATCTAAAGCAATTCTGGAAAGCTGACCCGGCAAATCAATTCCAGCCGAATCCGAGAAAATTGTTGAATTCAATCTCAGCATTAAATCAACATCACCAAAAAGAATATCCCAGAAATGTGCAAAAGCCCAATGGGCGCTAATTTCCGTCATCGAAACATCGCCATGGCCCTCAACAACGCTGGACGGAATAAAGCCAACACTTAACTCAACCACGGGATCAAAAGGGACATCAACAATCTGACACACGTTAAATGGCTTATTTTTTGAATTCTTCTCCGCATACACTGATGTCGTCAGCAACAGGGTCAGAAATACAATCATTGTTCTTTTCATAATCACACCTCCATGTCGTCACAATTAACTCAGCAAGGGATTAAAGTAATCAAAACAGCAGAAACAGTACAGCAAAAGAACCATTCAAGAACAAAACGCACGAACCTGTTTTATTTCCGCCGCATCTGCAAAAAGCATGACCAGCCTGTCGATCCCCAATGCGGCTCCACCTGCCGCAGGCATTCCCTTCTCCAGTGATGCAAGAAATTCCTCATCAAGAGTATATGCAGACCTTCCGGCCTTTCGCCTCTCGTCAGCACATTCCTCAAATCGACGTCTCTGCTCAACCGGATCCGTCAATTCACTGAAGGCATTCACCAGCTCCATCCCGCCGATATAGAGCTCCCATCTCTCTGCAACTTCCGGTTTCCCGGGCTTACGACGCGCCAGCGCGGCGGCTTCAGCAGGATAATCCATCAGGACAACCGGCCTGTCAGATGGCAAATTCGGTTCAACCTTTTCTATCAAATCCACATCGAAACGATCTGCGTCATAA
>Ga0156394_1155_pt1 | contig 10491 bp, 8 predicted proteins | sample RifOxyA3_FD_108038 | JGI IMG/M metagenome (GOLD analysis project Ga0156394, IMG submission 108038) | Lentisphaerae bacterium RIFOXYA12_FULL_48_11 | reverse complement strand
ACAGAGATGGATTGCATCTGGCTGGCGATATGCCGGTTCACCATCAAGAATTAATCTCGAGAAGTCAGCAACAAGATATGGATGGAGAGAATTAGGCCAGAAGGTTTCTGATTTAAAAAAAGAAATGCTTTCTGTGCAGGATGGGAATCAAGGGGTATTCGTAATCAGTGATCAATATGGTTTATCGTCAAGCATAGCTTTCTACTCGCCTGATCAAATGATGACACATTTATGGACGACACGCAAAGTGCACGGGGAGAATTATCGATTCTGGGATAATTACCCATCCATGAAGGGCATGGACGCAATATTTGTTACCAAGAACAAGAATAACGCAAATAATATCATTTGCTGGCTTCGAAAACATTTCGAAAAAATAGAGAAACCTGAACATTTCCCAATTCTTCTTGATGGCAAGGAGGTTCGAGCTTTTTATCTGATAAGGTGCTTTAATTTTAACGGTATTGCACCTGATTTCCAAAAATGAGAAGATATTTAATATGAGCGTTAAAAAAATATTACTTCAATGTATTTTGTTATGTCTGGCATCATATGCGATTGGAGCCACCAACGATCTGTGGTTTCCTGTCGGCGAGAAACTGATTTACAGGTTATACTGGGGTATAATTCCGGTAGGGACATGCGAAATGAGTACCCAGTGGATAGAAGTTGAAGGGAAAAGATTACTTTCGATAAGAGCCATCGCAAGAACCACATCTGTAGTTTCAAAAATCTACCCAGTTGATGATTACGTGGAAACACAGGTAAATCCCGAGACATTTCTGCCGGTTGAGTATATACAGAAACTACGCGAAGGTCGCCATATACGTGATGATATTGTGAAGTTTAATCACAAAGAAGGTATTGCGGTGTGGAAGTCGGCCAAGGCAAGAGCCGCAAAAGTTACCAAAGAAATAAAGATCGAAACCGACACAAGGGATGTACTCTGTCTTGCTTACTACATGAGATCGAAAGGTCTTGCCGTGGGCCAGGAAGAGAAGTTCAAGGTTATTGTTGACGATAAGATTTATGATCTGCAGGTTAAAGGGCTAGGCTATGAAACAATGGACGTAGATGATTTTGAAGATGTCAAGTGCCTGGTAGTTGAACCGACGGCGGCTTTTGGCGGAATCTTTGTTAGAAAAGGTCGCGTAACTCTTTGGTTTTCGGAAGACATGCGTCGGATTTGCACAAGGATGACAGGAAAGCTTTCCGTTGCAAATTTAAAAGCTGTGCTAATGAACGTTGATGGACCAGGCGATGATATCTGGTCTGGAAAATTCACAAAAACAGCAAAGACCGCCAGCCGGCTAAATGAAGATAATACATAAATATATAGCATCCGTATTCCTCTTGTCGTTTATTGTTACGCTTGTAATCGTTACATTTGTGATTTCCATGGGGGTTATTTTCAGGGTTACCGATTTGCTAGCGAAAGGCGTCCCGTGGCAATCGGTTATAAATATGTATTTGTGCGGTATTCCTGTTGCCCTGACATTCTCAATTCCTGTGAGTGCGTTGACAGCAAGTCTACTGGTTTTTGGCCGTTTATCAGCGGATGGCGAGGTTGCCGCAATGAGAGCATGTGGGATCGGGATGTGGCAGATAGTGTCTGCGCCGGTGATGTTGTCGCTCGTCATGATGCTGGCATGTTTATATTTGTGCAATGAGCTGGGTCCACTGGGCCATTACCGCAGCCGACAGATCATGAGAACCCTTGGAGCCGGATCAGCGGTCAAGCTTTTGGACGAAGGTCGATTTATCCAGGATTTCAATGGTTTTATTGTTTTTATCGGGAAGAAGAAAGGTAATGAAATATTCAATGTCAGGATATACGACATACGGAATCCCAAGTTTAAACGTGAGATCCAGGCCAAATCCGGGGTCGTGACGACAGACCCCATAACAAAAGATGTTATGATGGAGTTGAAGGGCGTCCGTATTGACAAGTTCTCGGAAGATTCACCCTTGCCCATGTTCTGCGATACGTGGCCATTACGCATCGGCAATCCTCTTAATGTCAAGACTTACAGGAAAAGGCAGGATGACTTGCCTTTTCTTGGACTACTTGAAGGTATGCGGAATATGGCATCGTATAATCCAAGTTTAAGTTCTTATGACCAGGAGAAAATGAAATCGTCTTTCGCAGTGGAACTTAACAAGCGGATTGTTTTATCTATCTCCTGTTTTGCTTTTGTGTTGTTAGGTGTACCTCTGGGAGTTACAGCTCACCGTAAGGAATCGTCCGTTGGGATAGGAATCAGCCTTTTTCTCGTATTCAACTTCTACCTGTTTGTCATTATTGCAGAATCTCTTGCTACCAGACCTGAGTATAGGCCGGATCTGATTGTCTGGCTTCCTGTCGTTATCGCGGTCTGTTTGGGTTCCTTTTTGATAGATCGCGGAGACTGAAACTGTCCTATAAATTATTTGCTGTTTTCAAGTTGTGTATATTTTGGTAAAAGAAAAGTTAAAGACATAGGGAGGGAAGAATAATGTCGACATTAAGTATTGACGATATAATGAAGCTATTACCGCACAGGTATCCCATGCTCCTGGTGGACCGGATTATAGAGTGCGATGACAAAAAGAAAATTATTGGGCTCAAGAATGTAACGGTAAACGAGCCGTTTTTTCAGGGACATTTCCCCGGCGTGCCTGTCATGCCTGGTGTGCTGCAGATTGAGGCAATGGCCCAGGTCGGCGGAATACTGCTTAATCGAGTTGCCAACATTGCCGGCCAGATTCCATATTTTATGGCGATCGACAAGGCCAAGTTCCGTAAGGTCGTAAAGCCTGGTGACCAACTGCGAATTGAGGTTGAAATAATCAACCTTCGTTCACGCGCTGTACGACTTGCTGGAAAAGTTCTGGTGGATGGTTCCCTGGCATCCGAAGCTGAATTGCTGTGTATGATGACTGACCAGAAGGCTGGATCATAATGGCTATTCATCCAACCGCAATAGTAAGTAATGGGGCCGTAATTGGATCTGATACAGATATCGGCCCCTACAGCATCATCGGTCCAAACGTCCATATAGGCGATGGGACACGTGTTATGTCACACGTTGTTATCGATGGTTATACGACGATAGGAAAATCCTGTACTATATTTCCCTTTGCCAGTCTGGGTACACAAACCCAGGACTTGAAGTTCCGAGGGGGAAAGACTTTTGTTGAGATAGGTGACAGGAATACGATCCGTGAATATGTTACGATTAATTCTGCAACCAATGATGGTGAGAAAACTGTCGTGGGTTCAGGTTGCCATATATGTGCCTATTGTCATGTTGCCCATGCGTGTGTTGTTGGTAACGACGTCATAATGTCAAATGGTGCTACCCTCGCTGGCCATGTGAAGGTAGAAGATATGGTGGTAATGGGCGGGTTATGTGCAGTTCACCAGTTTTGCAGAGTAGGGAAATTGAGTATGATCGGCGGCATGACAAGGGTTGTTCAGGATTGTCCTCCTTTCATGATCGTTGAGGGGAATCCGTCTGATGTCAGGGGGCCAAATACTATCGGGCTGAAGCGAAGAAATGCGGATGAGCACATACAAAAGCTTATCAAAGAAGCATATCGCATTCTCTACAGGTCGGATTTATCAACAACTCAGGCTCTTGAACGTATTGTAAAGGAGCTAGAAATGGTTCCAGAAGTAGAACATTTTGTGGCATTTATCAAGAGTTCTGAGCGAGGCATAATAAAATGAGAGCAGAAGGATCTGTGGCTAGAAAATGAACAGTCGTTCCTTAATAAATACTGTGGTTGGATGCATGCTTGCCTTTCTCATAACCGGCAGTCTGACTTCGGCCCAGAATGATGATCGTTCAATCAATTTCAGTTTTGATCAGGTTGATGTCCGATCTTTTGTCAAGCTGGTCGGGGATATCACAGGCAAGAAGTTTGTTGTTGCCGATGGCGTAATTGGAAAAATAACTGTTGTTTCTCCCCAGGTCAAAAAGAACGATGTCTATCCTTTGTTTGTTTCCATTCTTGAATCGGCAGGTTGCACAGTTTCGGAGCAGGATGGAATATCCAGGATAATCCAGACTGCTCCCCGCGTCATACCTGTTGCACCAGTAATAGGACCTGGAACGGTCACTCCGACAAGTGGAATGATTACAAAGGTTCTTCGTCCGACATATGTATCTGCCGCTGAATTACGGAAGCTTCTGGAATCGAAGGTTAGTGGAGGTAAAACAGGCGCAATAGGTGCTATTGATGAGTCCAACCATCTTATTGTTACGGATACAGCCGCTGCAGTCCGGCAGATAGAAAGCATAGTAACGGAAGTTGATCAGCCGGGCATGTCAAGAATGACGGAGCTGATTACTCTGAAATATGCAGGAGCGGAAGATCTGGCAGGCCAGTTGAATGAGGCCGTATCCCAGGGTGAATCAAAAGCAGAACAGTTGCGAAACCGTCTGCCGCAGGTTCCTGGAGTGCCTGAGCAAACTAGAAAAAGTGCTGTCGTAGTAGCCGCCCCTCACTCCAACAGCCTGATACTGGTCGGATCATCCTCCCAGATTATGGAACTTAAACGTATTATTCAGATGATGGATGTGGATATGCCTTCGGGGCGTGGTCGTCTAAATGCAATATTCCTTAAATATCTTGGAGCGGAAGAGGCTGCGAAAAGCTTGAATTCACTCCTTAATAAAACTGCGGAAAAGGATGTCAGGACAGGCACCAGTGTCCGCAAGATTTCCATTGAAGCAAGCCCCGCCAACAATGCAATCATCGTGGACTCCACCGTAGGTGATTTCGAGGTTGTAAAGAAACTGGTGGAGCAGTTGGATCGAGTTACTGGGCAGGTTCATATCGAAGTGATGATAGCGGAGGTGACCGATACCGATGGAATGGAGCTTGGTTTTGAATTTGCGGCACTTGGCATGCCAACCAAGGTCAATGATTATGCAGGCCAGGGGAGTTTTCGTATTACGGACGAGACAGACAGCCTTATGAGTTCCATCCAGTCTGGAGTTTTTCCGAAGGGGATTTCAGTCGGAGTCGCCCAGGGAGTGAGTGTCGGCACGGACGGTAGTATTAAGGTTGGTTATCCAGGCATGGTTAATATCGATGCTGTTAAGAAAACAGGGAATGTTAGAATAAGATCCCGCACAGCACTTGAAGCACAAAACAACAAGGAAGCAACCGTTAACATTGTGAATGAAATTCCTGTACTTAAGTCAACAATCCAGGGTGGTTCAGGGACTGCGCGTGATGTAATCCAGAACCTTGATCGCGTTGATGTTGGAATTAAACTTAAACTTACGCCTTATATCATACCAGGTGGTGAGGTAAGGATGGTCCTTAATCCAAGCATAGAAGCGGTTATAGATCCTGGCCCATCCGAAACTGCGTTTGCGCCCACTATTGCAAAAAGAGAGGTGTCAACAACCGTAACGGTAAAAGATGGAAAAACAATAATTATTGCCGGTCTTACCAGGGAAGATAAGACCAAGGTGGTCAGGAAGGTTCCTATATTGGGATCAATTCCATTATTAGGTATTCTTTTCCGGAAAACGAGTGATTCGATGGAGAAAACAAACCTTCTGATTTTTGTAACGCCAACAATCGTTGACACCCAGGTAAAGGCTGATGATTTGATGAAAGACTGGGAGAAGAAAACAGACCTGAAAGCCAATGAAAAATGATCTGCCAGTACAACAGCCTTCCGGAACAGAAACGGCTCGACTACGCAAGCTCGCCGTAGAGTACGGCATGGATTTTGTTGATATTCTTCCCGATGATGCCATTGACCCTTCTCTTGTTGGAAAGTTGCCAGTCGAATGGGCAAGAACAAACAACCTATTGCCTGTTAAAATCAATAACAGGTTATGTGTGCTCACTTCCGATCCAGGCAATGTCCGGCAACAAGAATATCTTGCCTTGTTGATCGGGAACGAGTTGTTCCCTGTTCTCGCTCCCAAAGAATTGATCAACAGAAGCATAGAAAGGTGTTACTACAGCAAGGATGATTCGCCTGATGAATTTCTTCGTGATCTTTCTGTTGGAACAGAGCTAAAAGAACGGTCTTTAACTACCACCGATGACTTACTTCAGGTAGCTGAAAAAGCTCCAGTTACTCAGCTTGTTAATCTAGTTCTGCTTGAAGCTGTAAAGAGAAATGCATCTGACATTCATTTTGAACCACTCGAATCGAGGCTGAGGATCAGATATCGTATTGATGGTGTTCTGTATGAACAGGCTTCTCCACCCAAGCATGTTGAAGAGGCCCTTGTTTCGAGACTTAAAGTAATGTCTCACATGGACATTGCTGAAAGACGCCTTCCCCAGGATGGTATGGCTCGTGTCAGGGTTGGTGAAAGGGAGATTGATATACGAGTGTCGACTATTCCTGTCGCTGAGGGAGAGCGGGTGGTACTGCGCTTGCTAAACCGCGATTCTTCACTCTTACCTCTCTCGGTTCTTGGTCTTGCGGATAGTACCTTGATGTCATTTGAGACCTTACTTAATGAACCTAACGGGATAATTGTCGTATCGGGTCCAACAGGCTCAGGGAAAACCACGACTCTTTATGCTGCACTTGGAAAGCTAGATGGCTCAAGAAAGAATATTATGACCATCGAAGATCCAATCGAATATCAGCTTTCGAACATAAGCCAGATACAAGTTAAGCCGAAAATAGGGCTCACTTTCGCGGCAGGGCTTCGTCATATTTTACGGCAGGATCCAGACATAGTTCTTGTCGGGGAGACCAGGGATACAGAAACAGCATCGATTGCCGTCAGGGCTTCACTTACCGGTCACTTGGTTTTCACAACTCTCCACACGAATGATGCTCCAAGCGCAGTACTGCGGCTTGTTGATATGGGTGTTGAGCCCTATTTGCTTGCCTCCTGTCTGCGGGGTGTTCTTGCGCAACGATTGATAAGAAAACTGTGTACAGAATGTCGAAGAAAGACTGTATTGGATAAGCTCGAGCTTAAGTCTCTGGCTAGCTATGAGAAACAACTTACTGGGCACAATGCGTGGATTCCAACGGGGTGTGCGGCATGTCTTGAAGGATACAAAGGAAGATGTGGTGTTTTTGAGTTTCTTGTGTTCGACCGTGATATGCAGGACGTGGTTAGAACTGGTAATGCCGGAATAGATACTTTACGGAAGCTTGCAAAGGATAAAGGCATGGTAACACTGCTGGAAGATGGCATCAGCAAGGTCCTTTCAGGAAAAACCAGCTTGGCAGAAGTCATTAGCGTAGCATTGTAATTAATGAAGACGTATGAATACAAGGGATTTGGCAACGCTGGACATACTTGCAAGGGGCTGGTTGAAGCACTCAATCCCAAGGAAGCAAGGGAAAAACTCATCGCCGATGGTATCCTGGCGGAGAGAATTTCCGAAACAGGCCGCAAACTGGTTCTTAAACTTTCGAGCCGCGCCATTATGTATCGTGAACTGGGATCCCTTCTTGCCGGTGGATTTTCCATGGTTCGTGCATTAGACATCCTGATTACATCGCCAGACATGTCTGAATCCAGTATTATTATCGCGGGTGTGCGTGACAGGGTTCGGGAAGGTGGTTCACTTGCAGATGCATTATCAGCCGCCAGTAAATCGGTTTCATCCTTTGAATCTGCAATTATTCAGGCTGCAGAGCGATCTGCGACTGTTGATGTAATGCTTGAACGACTTGCCTCTTTCCTGGAAGAACAGGAAAAACTCAGGGAAAGAGTAACCTCTGCCTTGCTATACCCTTCCATAGTTTTAACCCTTGGTATTTGTGTTGCAATGGTAATGCTAGGTGTCCTTATACCACGCGCCAGGGAGATTATTACCGGCAACAATCTGCCTATGCCGTTTCTAACCAACTTTATGATTGCTTTCGGAAGTGCCGTTGTCAGGTGGGGTTGGGTTTTTGTCGCGTTAGTTTTTGCCGGCGTATGTTTATTTCGTCGGAAACTAAACGCAGATATTGACTTTCATCAATTGTGGGATAGACGTCTATTTTATTTTCCCATAATCGGGAAAGGGCGCACAATACTTGCTAATCTCCGTTTTTCCAAGACCATGGCAATGTTATTGCGTGGTGGTGTATCGTTGATCGAGGCCCTTATGCTTTCGGGAAGGGCCACAGGCAGTATATGGGTTAGCAAACTGGCTGAAACTGCGGCTGAATCAATAAGACACGGGGGGAATCTATCTGATTCTATCAGAAAAATACCCCCGCTTTCATCGTCTTTGCCGGGATGGTTGCGAGTTGGAGAAGCAAGTGGGAATATTGACAGGCTTCTAGATAGTGCAAGCAATCGATTTCAGTCGCAGTGGGATAGATACATCAGCACATGGATGGCGTTGCTTGAGCCATTGTTAATACTCCTAGTGGGGGGCTTTGTCCTCCTTGTCACTTTGTCGGTCCTCTTACCGATAATATCGTTAACACAGGCTGTTGGTAAATAAATGGAGTAAAGAAAGTACCCGTCAGCCAGTTTGACACTTCGTGGACTTGGTTATTTCTTTCTGCCCATCTGACAGAATCTTTTTTTGCTTACTGTTTCCTCAGTAAGTCAAACCAGCCAACGGGCTTTACTTATTACAGCACATGTTATGCCAGTGTATGGGAAAGCGTTTAAAAGCAGTAGGGGGTGTCGGTGTTTGACTAATTACTTAGCAATGTTTGAAATCATCTTAACACCTGTTTAATAAAAATCAGTATTTCTGTTTTTTTATCTTAACAATCATGAGAATATATTCATCAATGAGAATTAAAAAATCAAAAATGATTATTCTGTCCAACTTAACAGATCTATTATCGAAGCATAATATGTACCGTCTGGGCCGTATATGAGATTATTATTTTATAACATACGTTATGCTACTGGAGGGAAGAGGCTCATCTTTCCATGGAGCGGTTATCTTAAAAAAACATCCAAAAATCTGAGAAGCATCATTTCATTTATGAAGAAGCTTGATCCCGATATTATTGGTCTTGCCGAGGTTGATGCTGGATCGTATAGATCTCAGAAGAAGAATCAGGCACAGACAATCGCATCGGCATTAAGTCACAGACATACTTATATGAGTAAATATGACAAATTCTCTCTGGCACACATGTTTCCGATAATGAACAAACAAGGAAACGCATTCCTTACAAAGGACTCAATCGAAAATGCAAAATTCCATTATTTCGATAAAGGTGTGAAACGGCTTGTCATTCAACTTGAATTGAAAGATCTAACAGTTTTCCTTGTACATTTGGCACTTGGTTATCGTGTCAGGCAACATCAGCTGGCTGATCTTTATTCAATGGTTAAAGGTTCGAAAAAACCGCACATTGTGGCAGGCGATTTTAACTCCAGATGGGGGGATAGAGAAATTAAGTTGTTTTTGGCGGCAACAGGCTTAACCAGTGCAGATCCATCTGCAACGCCTACATACCCAAGCTGGAAGCCTAAAAGGCAACTGGATTTTATCTTATACAGTCCTCACATCAAAGTTACCGGCTTTGCCATGCCAAGGGTTACTCTGTCTGATCATCTTCCGTTGGTATGCGATTTCGAAATAAAACGCTGATTTCGCAGGGACGTTTTTTGGCCAGTACTACGACTGGGCTTGCAGTATTCTTTTTGTTCACCGTACGGGACCAAGCAATTAGGGGCATTGCCAATCAGGTCTGAACGGCCTTCTGCGCGAAGAGCTTCTCTGGCCTTTCTATGGAATTCAGGCATATGCGAAAGCAGAATTGCTCTTTGATTTGATTTCTCACGATCAGTTCGTGCCGTATATATGTCTTCGCCGGTGAAGGGATCCATTCCTGTATAAAAAATACTTGTTGCAACAGTAAGTGGAGCAGGATAGAAATCCTGTACCTGTTCTGGCTTGATGCCTGTTTGATTCAAATAACTGGCAAGTTCAATCATATCAGCGTTAGTACAACCAGGATGCCCGCTCATAAAATATTCTACAATGGCATACTTATGTTTTGTATTTCTTACATGCGTGAGAAATGCTCTTACGAAATCCCGATAAACACCGGAATCAGGTTTTCTCATAACTTCGAGTACTCGTTTGGATATATGTTCCGGAGCTATCTTCAGAAGTCCACTGACATGATGTTCAACTAGTTCTTTGATGTATTTGTCACCCCCTCCGGCAAGCGCAAGATCAAACCGGATTCCGCTGGTAATAAAGACATGTTTAACCCCCTTCAGTTGTCTGGCAGAGCGCATAAGGCTAAGCAGGGGGCCATGATCGACATTTAAATTATTGCATATATTGGGGAAGACGCAGCTTTTCCGAGCACATCCAGAATATCCCTTTTGACAAGTTGTTCCATACATATTGGCTGTTGGACCGCCTATGTCGCTGATAGTACCTTGGAATTCGGGCTCAGAAGTTAATCTGCTGATTTCATTCAAAATACTTTCGGAGCTTCTCGATACGACCTGTCGTCCTTGGTGGATGCCTATTGCACAGAAGCTGCATGCCGAATAACAACCTCTGTGAGAAGTTATAGAATGCTTG
>Ga0156394_1153_pt1 | contig 10579 bp, 5 predicted proteins | sample RifOxyA3_FD_108038 | JGI IMG/M metagenome (GOLD analysis project Ga0156394, IMG submission 108038) | Lentisphaerae bacterium RIFOXYA12_FULL_48_11 | reverse complement strand
CCGAGGCTGGTGACAGAGCAAAGGGTGCTGATATGAAGCTGGCCGTGATCAAGGAGGTTGTGGATGGGAAGCGAGTGATCGTGGTCGACGATTCAATTGTGCGCGGTACAACGGCCAGGCGTAGGGTTGAAGCCTTGCGTCGAGCTGGAGCCAAGGAAATCCATGTCAGAATATCGTGTCCTCCTGTGGCACATCCGTGTTTTTTCGGGATTGATTTCCCAACGAGGGAAGAGTTGATTGCCGGTGCTAAGGATGCTGGCAAAATAAAAGATTTCATCGGAGCAGACAGCCTTGGATATTTGAGTGTTGAGGGGTTGTTATCTCCCCTGAAGAATCCAGGATGGTACTGTACGGCGTGTTACACAGGTGAATATGCTGTTGATATCAGTGCTATGCGCGGGAAGCGGGCGCTGGAAAGTTCTTCGCCTGATCTTCAGCTTGACTTTGGTTCGTAATTTGGTATTTCTGGGCCCCGATTTGCGGCTTTGCCGCTGCGTTTTATCAGGAGACAAGGGTGACCAAACATATATTTGTGACCGGTGGTGTTGTGTCCTCTCTCGGCAAGGGATTGACAGCTGCATCGCTGGCGCTTCTTCTCCAGAGACGTGGTTATAGGGTTCGGATGCAGAAATTGGATCCCTATCTTAATGTTGATCCTGGTACAATGTCCCCATATCAGCATGGTGAAGTATATGTGACCATTGATGGAGCCGAGACAGACCTGGATTTGGGTCATTACGAGAGATTCACTGGAACTTATTGCACCAAGGCCAGTAACTATACGACAGGCCGGATATACAGCGATGTTATTTCGAGAGAGAGAGAGGGGGGTTATCTCGGAAAGACCGTACAGGTGATTCCGCATATCACGGACGAGATCAAAAAAGCTATTCGTTCCCTTGATTCTGACGATGTCGACATTGCCATAACTGAGATTGGTGGAACTGCCGGGGATATCGAATCGCTGCCATTTCTGGAAGCAATCAGGCAATACAGGCAGGAAATCGGGAGACAAAACGGCCTGTTTGTACACATTACCCTTGTGCCGTATATCAAAGCGGCAGGAGAGATGAAAACGAAGCCGTCTCAGCAGTCGGTTGGTATCTTAAGGACTATAGGAATCATACCAGACATTCTTATCTGCCGTTGTGAGCGGCACATGAAAGAGGATCACAGGGAGAAGTTGGCGCTTTTCTGTAATGTGGATAAGAATCTTGTTATTGAAGAGACAGATGTTGCCCATTCAATTTACGAGGTTCCTGTTGAACTGGCCAAGCAGGATGTCGATGTCTATGTAATGGAAATGCTGAATCTTCATGTTAATCCTTTGAAGATCAATGATTGGAAAGAAATGGTAGACCGGCTGATTAATCCGCGCAACGGGGAGATCGAGATTGCTGTGGTGGGGAAATATATAAGTCTTAAAGATTCCTACAAAAGTATTTATGAATCACTAACTCATGGCGGTATTGCCAGTGACGTAAAAGTTAATGTCAGAATGCTTGAATCTGAGGATATTGAAAAGAAGGGGGCTGATACTCTTCTTTCGGGCGTTCATGGCATACTTGTTCCAGGTGGTTTTGGCAATCGGGGTATTGAAGGGAAAATAGAAGCTGTGCGCTATGCGCGTGAGAAGGGTATTCCCTTCTTTGGTATTTGTCTTGGAATGCAATGTTCAGTCATGGAGTTTGCCCGGAATGTTTGTGGTATGAAGGGTGCGAACAGCACTGAGTTTAATGACAAGACTCAGTATCCGGTAATTGATTTAATGGAAGACCAGAAGTCTGTAACTAAAAAGGGCGGTACGATGCGGCTTGGTGTTTATCCATGCGTATTGTCGGAAGGTTCTAAAGCTTTGAAGGCTTATTGCACTGCTGATATTTCAGAGCGACACAGGCACCGTTTCGAATTCAATAACAGTTTCAGGAAGCAGATAGAAGACAAGGGGATGATGCTTTCTGGTCTCTCTCCTGACGGAAAACTTGTTGAGATTGTGGAACTGAAGAATCATCCATGGTTCGTTGCTTGTCAGTTTCATCCTGAGTTTCAATCAACGCCGTTGAAGGCACATCCGCTTTTTCGTGATTTTATTGCTGCATCTCTGCAACGTGCGGCTAAGAGGAAATCCGGGAAGAAGGGGAAAGTTTCTTCAGGAAATGCCGTGAAGTCCAGGGGTAAATGATAAGCGGAGTGCATTGAAAATGCCTAAGCGGAGTGACATAAAGAAGATAATGTTGATAGGGTCGGGTCCGATAGTTATCGGGCAGGCCTGTGAATTTGATTATTCCGGTGTTCAGGCATGTAAATCGCTGAAAGAGGAAGGCTATGAGGTGGTTCTTGTTAACAGTAATCCGGCCACCATCATGACGGATCCTGAATTTGCCGACCGCACTTATATTGAACCACTCACGGTAGATATTCTCCAGGAAATCATCCGGCGTGAAAGGCCTGATGCGATTCTTCCCACGCTAGGTGGTCAGACTGCTCTTAATCTTGCCATTGAGCTTCATGATAAAGGTATTCTAAAGAGATATGGCGTTGAGATGATTGGAGCCAAGGCTGAGGTCATTCGCAAGGCCGAGGATCGTCAACTTTTCAAGAAAGCAATGCAGTCAGTTGGCCTTGATCTGCCCGTCAGTGTTTCGTGCCATTCTCTTGATGAGGCCATGAAAGCGAAAGAATTCATTGGTAAGTTCCCTCTGGTAATCCGTCCGGGATTTACGTTGGGAGGAACTGGTGGCGGTATTGCATATAATGAGAAGGAATATGCTGAAATTGTTACGCGTGGTCTTTTCTACAGTCCAACATCCGAAGTTTTGATCGAAGAATCTATCCTGGGCTGGAAAGAGTTTGAGCTGGAGGTGATGCGTGATTCAAAGGACAACTGTGTCATTGTATGTTCAATTGAGAACTTTGATCCCATGGGGATACATACAGGGGACAGCATTACCGTGGCCCCAATCCAGACGCTTACTGATCGTGAATACCAGAAGATGAGGGATGCGGCCATAGCCGTTATGAGGGAAGTGGGTGTTGATACTGGCGGTTCGAATGTCCAGTTTGCTATGAATCCTGAGAACGGGCGAATGGTGATAATAGAAATGAATCCCAGGGTTTCGCGTTCGAGCGCTTTGGCCTCAAAGGCAACAGGATTCCCTATAGCAAAGATCGCAGCCAAGTTGGCTGTTGGATATACGCTGGATGAAATTCGGAACGATATAACAAAGGAGACGCCGGCATGTTTCGAGCCTTCCATCGATTATGTTGTTACCAAAATACCAAGATTTGCCTTTGAAAAATTTGCGGCAGCAGATGATACCCTTGGTACCCAGATGAAGTCGGTAGGTGAGGCAATGAGCATTGGCCGGACATTCAAACAGTCTTTCCAGAAAGCCCTGCGTTCGCTGGAGACGGGCAGGGCTGGCTTTGGCGCTGACGGGAAAGATCAGCCGTTCGAGAGGATGACGGATGATGAGATCAAGGCGTTACTGGTGAGACCTACTGCAAGGCGGGTATTTGTGATCAGGGCTGCGTTCAAACGTGGCTGGAGTGTTGAGAAAATCAATAAACTTACAGGAATTGATCTCTGGTTCTTGCGGCATCTTGAAGAACTTGTTGCATATGAAGATGAAATAAAGAAGACAGGCTCTATCGCCGGAATCGTAAAAAACCCGGCTCTTTTCCGGCAAGCCAAGGAGTTTGGTTATTCTGACAGGCAACTGGCTTATCTTTTGAAGGCGACAGAGGATGAGGTAAGGGCTGCGAGGGAGACGGTGGCCCTTCTTCCTGTTTATGGCCTCGTTGACACATGTGCTGCGGAATTTACGGCTTTCACGCCATATTTCTATTCCACCTATGGTGATGTAAATGACAGCCATCCCGATGACAGAAAAAAAATAATGATTATCGGTGGAGGACCAAACAGGATCGGACAGGGCATTGAGTTTGATTACTGCTGTGTCCATGCGTCGTTTGCGCTGAGGGATGCCGGCTTTGAAACCATTATGGTTAACAGCAATCCGGAGACGGTCAGTACTGACTATGATACCAGCGACAGGTTGTATTTTGAACCTCTGACGTTGGAGGATGTTCTCAGTATTTACCGAAATGAGAAGTGCTGGGGTGCGATCGTTCAGTTCGGCGGGCAGACCCCGTTAAATTTGGCTAAAAGTCTTGAGAAGAACGGAGTCAATATCATTGGCACAAGTCCGGCCAGTATTGAGATTGCAGAAGACCGGAAGTATTTCAAAGATTTAGTCACAAGACTTAAGATTAGACAGCCGGAGAGTGGTATTGCTGTCAGTATTGAAGAAGCCGAAAAGATTGCAGAAAGAATAGGTTATCCTGTTCTTATGAGACCTTCTTTTGTTCTTGGTGGCAGAGCCATGGTGATTGTTTATGACAGGGAAATGTTACGTAAATACATGGTAGAAGCTGTCGAAGTCTCCGAGAAAAAACCGATCCTGATTGATGACTATCTTGAACATGCTCTTGAGGTTGACGTTGATTGCATCTCTGATGGTGAAACCTCGGTTATTGGCGCCATTATGGAACACGTCGAACTAGCCGGAATACACTCTGGCGACAGTGCCTGTACCATTCCTGCCCCGAGTTTATCTCCTAAAATCAAGGATATCATCAGAAAACATACATATGCGTTGGCCAAGGAGCTTAAAGTCTGTGGCTTGATGAATATTCAGTATGCAATCCAGAAGGGGGATGTCTATGTGTTGGAAGTTAATCCCAGAGCGTCACGTACAGTACCGTTTGTGAGCAAAGCGATCGGTGTACCTCTGGCAAAACTTGCTGCGCTTGTCATGGCCGGGTTTAAACTGAAGGAGTTGGCTTTCACCAAAGAAGTTCAGCCCAGACATTGGTCTGTAAAAGAAGCTGTTTTTCCGTTTATCCGTTTTCCCGGGATTGACGTCATTCTGAGTCCAGAAATGAAGTCGACAGGCGAAGTTATGGGTATTGATTCTACCGCGGGTGTAGCATTCTTGAAGAGTCAGGTAGCGGCCGGAAATACGATCCCGGTCTCGGGTAATGTGTTTCTTAGTGTGCGTGATGAGGACAAGAAGGATGTGGTGCCGCTGGCAAAGCGTCTGGTAGATCTCGATTTTTCAATTTATGCAACATTAGGGACGAGTACTGTTCTTCGTGACAATGGCATCAGGAGCCAGGCTGTTTTTCGTATTTCAAAAGGGCGACCCAATGTGGTTGATATGATTGAAGAGAAAAATGTTGCGTGGATTGTGAATAATCCTTCGAGTGGTGCTGAGCCGCAGATTGATGAAAAGAAGATGCGTGCACACGCTGTCATTCGGGGTATACCAATTACTACGACTATTGACGGATTACGTGCTGCCATAAACGGCTTGGAACTGCTCAGGGATGTTAAACATCTGGAAGTGTGTAGCTTGCAGGAATATCACAGGCATGCACCACGGATAAATCTGGTTAAAAGAAAAATCAAGCAAATGGCCTGATTATGCCGACTAAAAAACAAAGAATCAAAAATTTGTCACAGATCAAGGGTAAGATGGTGTCTTGGAATTGGCGTGAACAAAGGCAACAGAAAGCTTTCCTTGCACTGGAGGATGGAACTGTGATGCGGGGATACTCCGTGGGTGCCAGGAAAGATACCGTTGGTGAGGTTGTATTTAATACGGGTATGTCCGGATATCAGGAGATACTGAGTGATCCTTCGTACAGCGGCCAGTTTGTTACAATGACATATCCGGAGATAGGTAATACCGGGATCAATCGTGAGGATATGGAATCCAGGAAACTGTTTGCAAACGGGTTTATCATTCACAATATGAATGAACCAAGTAATTGGCGTTGTGATCAATCACTGCGAAAATATCTAGATAAATGCGACATCCCTGCCATTGCCGGAATAAATACGAGAGCTTTGACGACGAGACTCAGGGAGAAAGGGACGCTTAAAGGCTATATTTCTGTCGAGAACAGTGTTTCGGAGACGGATGCTATTGCGAAAACAATAGAGTGGGGTGGGCTTGATGGGAAGGATTATGCGAGTAAGGTTTCGTGTGCTAAACCATATCGTTGGGATGCAGGAGGCAAACTCACATGTTCATGGGGTATTTCAGAAGAGTTGCCTAAGACGGATCTCACAATTGTGGCGCTCGATTTTGGAATTAAATGGAATATTTTGAGGAGCATGAGGAAGAGTGGTATGGATGTTACTGTTGTTCCTGCAAAAACTCCTGCATCAAAGATTAAGGCCATGAAGCCTGATGGTGTTTTTCTGTCAAATGGTCCTGCTGATCCTTCTGCAGTTACTTATGCCATTGCCTGTGCGCGTGACCTGATGGGAAAGGTTCCGATAATGGGGATTTGTCTCGGGCACCAGATATTAGGAATTGCTGTAGGAGGGAAAACATACCGGCTTAAATTTGGTCATCATGGTTGTAATCATCCGGTAAAAAACCTTTCAAACGGACGAGTAGAGATAACTTCACAAAATCACAATTTTGCGGTGGATATGACTACGCTTGATAAATCAAAAATCGAGGTAACCCATATCAACTTAAACGATCAGACTGTTGAAGGTATCAGACACAAGAAAGAACCTATGTTCTGTGTACAATACCATCCTGAGGCTGGGCCGGGACCGCACGATCCTTTCTATTTGTTTTCCAGCTTCAGGAAGCTGATTGAGAATGCCTGAATTTCCTTCATTTGAATTCTTTCCTGTAAACGGCCGTGGTTTTGAAAATAACCGCTTTTTCCAGTATTACAGGGCTTAAGTTGTGATTGTTGATAAAGCCTGGTAAAATTTCTCTTTCCAACCTGGAGGGTTCTGGTGAAAGAACAGTCCAATCGATTCGATACTTTTTTATGTCGCTTTCCAATTGATCGTAAGTGTTTTCATGCGGGCGCATCAGTATTTCTGTTTTCTTTTTGAAGTAGTATGCAAATACAGGGCAGGCATGCCCAGGGCCAAGTCCTTTCCAGTAGTGGAATGAAGTGATGAGAATGCGTTCTCTGTCTGATACGATCCGGTTTAATTGTTGCGCGATATTCCTTGAATAATGTGCGCCGCGCCACTGTCCCATGTCGATATGTTGTAACATTTGTTCGTACCCAAGTTTCCATGTCGCAACGGTACTTCCTGCGATTACCAGGCCGGATGCAAGGACTGCGATTAGAGTACCAAGACTTGGGCCATTAGAAAATTTCTTTAGCAAGCAGAGAATTCCAGCCATTGCTATTCCCTGCAATGTTGCCCATGCCGGTGACAGGCATATTACAACCCAGGGAACTTTGCTCTGCAATAATGAGAGGATCGTATAACTTGGAACAACCAGAAACAAAGGCCAGAGGCTGAAAATAGCTTTCGGGCTATGGACCAGGTCTTTAGTGGTCTTTTCTCTCATGGTTATAAATACGGTGCAAATAATACCAATAGAGGCCAGAAAGAAGCCTATAAAGCCGGTAATCAGGGGAATGTTGGTGAAATAATAATTCCATGGCCCGTTCCAGCCTGACTTGCTGGAGATTGCAAACTTCACAAAATCAGCGCTTCCTCCAAATATTTTCATGTACCATGGAGTGTCCGGATTAATACAGGCTGCTGTAAATGTGATATGGTCGACCATGATCTTTACTCCGAAATACCACCACCCGCAGGTAATCAGAGGGATGATGGTTAGTGCTGCAAGGTCACGCCGTGTTCGTTGTCCAATTCCACCGCATAGCCAGATGAGAAATACAGCCATTACGTAAAAAATGCCCGTTTCCTTCGATAACATTGCCAGGCCTAGACATAGTCCGGAATACAGCGGCTGGCGCATTGACAACAAGAGAATTGCCAGCAGGCCGAATGTGGTTACGGTAGAATCCGTTTTGATCCAGACATCAAAAAAGACACTGCCGGGTTGTACGGCGACGAAGAAAATCGACCATAAAGCGACGGATGTCCCGAGTAGTTTGCGATTCAGAATGAATAAAAGAAATAAATTAATCACCCCGATTGCGATGGCCATCCCTTCCACGCGTTCTGCAAAACCGCTTTTGAGGGGGGATAAAAGCATCATCAGCAGGGAGAATAGCGGTGGATGGCGCCAGAACCAGTTAGAAAAATCATCAGTACCTTGCGAGAGAAATGAACGGATGGTGCAGAGGCTCATTGCCTCGTCCCAAATAAGGAGATGTCCAATCCATCTTACCCTAAGTGCTATGAATAAAATGGTGCAAAGCAGTATTGTTACAGCCATGACTTGTTTGGTAGTGAAAAACGGCTTTTCTGAACCGGTGGTCATGGCTCGTAGCTCTCGTAATTAGGTGTTCTGCCGGTAACTGTGGGGATCGATTTTGAGATTGTGAATCTTATAATTTATAATTCTCTGGGTTGTGTTGAGGTGTCTGGCTGCCGCAGCTGCACAACCACGGTGTTTTTTCAGTGTATCGATAATTATTTCCCGCTCATAAGTTTCAACCATTTGGGTAAGGTTAGCGCCCTGCTCTGGCACCATTTCTGTGTGTGTTTGTTCGCTTGTCTGGAGTGAAGGTGGCATGGAATATCCGTGCGCAACACCATCAGTGCTGGTTAGGACTGCTCTTTCAATACAGTTTTCAAGTTCGCGTACGTTACCAGGCCAATGATAAGACATCATCATGTTGATTGCAGGCGTGGATATGCGCTTGATCTGTTTGTTGTAGATTTCGTTATATTTCTGCAGGAAGTGATCTGCCAGTAGCATGATATCAGAACGACGTTCCCTCAGTGGGGGCAGGTGTATGGGGAAAACATTTAAACGATAGAAAAGATCTTCCCTGAAGCGACCCTCCTGCATAGCTTTCTCGAGATCTTTACTAGTTGCTGCAATAACACGCACATTTGTTTTTATGGGTGCGTTCCCTCCTACACGTTCAAATGTACGTTCTTGTAAAACTCTAAGTAATCGGACCTGGACGGCAGTGGTAATGTCTCCGATTTCATCCAGCATCAATGTCCCTCCGTTGGCTATTTCGAAGCGTCCCTTTCGCTGCTGTGCTGCTCCCGTAAAAGAACCTTTTTCATGGCCAAAAAGTTCGCTCTCAATGAGTTGTTCGGGTAATGCCGCACAATTAACAGCTACGAAAGCGTTATTTTTGCGCGAACTTGCGAAATGAATTGCATGAGCAATCAGTTCTTTCCCGGTTCCTGATTCCCCACGTATCAGGACAGTGGCCATGCTGTCGGCGACTTGAGCAATGTGCTCATACACGGTACGCATACTGCTGCAATTGCCTACGATTGAACTGGGGTGATACTGGTCGCCCAGTTGCTGCCGCAATCGCTGATTTTCAGCCATAATGCTTTCCCGTTCAGATATCTGCTCTCTTATTCCCGCAACAGCTTCAGCAATTATGTCCGATACAAGCGCAAGAAACTGGAGATCATGTTTAAGAACGGATTCGTCCTGAATAGGCCTGTCTATGCTTAATGCTCCAATAGCCTTACGTTGATGGATTATAGGGACACAAAGGAACGCAACCCTTGCTCCTTTCCTTGCTTTCGTACGGTCAAGAAAGCGCGGATCTTTCTGAATGTCCGGTATGAGAATGGACTTCATGGTTTTTGCGACACGACCGGTAATTCCTTCGCCAAGTTTGTATTGTCCGCGCTTCTGCTCTTCGGTCGTCAATCCGCGTGATGCTTCGATTACAAATAAGTCAGAGTCGGGTCGGTTCAATGTCAAGGTGCCTCTGATCATGCCCATTTCTGTCTCTAAAATATCCAAGACTTCATTAAGCAGGGCTGCAACATCATGTTGATGGGCCATTGCCTGAGAGATTCTGTAAAGAATTTCCAGTTCAATATCCTGTTGTTTGTCTTTGTTCATGTCATTATCAATACATATTAGTAAATTTTTTTAATGGTATTACAAATATGTATGTCTGGCAAGTGCAGATCTGAATGATCCAGAATGAATATGTAATCAGGGGTTCGGGAGGAATAAAGGAGTTTTTTGTTCTGGGAGGAGCATAGGCTTTGTGGTGGTTGATAAAGGATTTATGAGGGCAAGTACACCTTTTGCTATTCCATCGGCTAGGGCTTCTCTGTAGATTTTTTTCGTCAGTTTTGCTTCATCAGCAGGATTTGAAACAAAACCGCATTCAACCAGGATCGCAGGGCAAATGGCATCTTGAAGTACATCGAATCTGGCACGACGTATTCCCCTGTCAGAAGCGCCTGTGGAGGCAAGAAGTTGACGGTGTATACAGTAAGCAAGCTGGATATTAGCATTGTCGAACCTATTGGCAGGAGATGCTTTGTTGTCCATGCTTTTCCCTGCAGTTGAGGCAAAATCGGGACCGGGTAGAATGTAAGTCTCAATTCCTGAAGCTTCAATGTTGACAGCTGAATTGATATGAATGCTTATAAACATGTCGGCTTTTTGTTTTTTTGCTTCATTTATTCTGTCAGCTCTACTCAATGCAGTGTCCCATTTGCGTGTCAATTTTACTGTTATCTGCTGGTTTTCGAGCTTTCTTTTTACTGAATTTGCGATCTCCAGAGTGATTTTTTTCTCGCATGCCTCCCGAGGTCCTATTGCGCCGGTTTCTT
>Ga0156394_1115_pt1 | contig 10591 bp, 10 predicted proteins | sample RifOxyA3_FD_108038 | JGI IMG/M metagenome (GOLD analysis project Ga0156394, IMG submission 108038) | Lentisphaerae bacterium RIFOXYA12_FULL_48_11 | reverse complement strand
ATGCCGGATTCAACCTTCAGCACGCTGCAAAGACCAAGCCCGCGCACGCCCTTCACTGTCTGCTCACCGAACATCCCTTTTTCGGTATAAATTTGCATTGTTTTTTCGGAGCGATCGACAGACCGGTAGTTAACCGTAATCTCACTGTGTAGCGCCGCCTCCATGACAAAATCACGCCAGCTCTTAATAGCCACATTGTTTACCTGCATGATTTCATCCCCTGTCCTCATGCCCAGCTCGTAAGCCTTGCAATCCTTTTCAACATACCCAACAACAGGACTGCGTTCAGCAGGACCGGCAGGCATACCGATCAGGTAAACAACCCATGCAAGAATGACAGCCAGAATAATATTCCCCAATGCGCCGGATACCGACACAACAATTTTCTTCCATGGCTCAACAGAAGAATATTTCTTTACCGGTTCTTTATCATCCTTTGCGGCTGCATCTTTATTCTCATTTTCGCCACCATCCTGGATCAGAGACATTCCCGTCGGATCAAGTTGCGGCAATGCAACAAAACCGCCAAACGGAATCCACCCTATCTGGTATATAATTCCGTTGATCTTTTTTCTCCAGATGGCAGGACCAAATCCTATTGAGAATATTTCAACGACCAAACCAAGCCACCGTGCCGCAAGGTAATGACCGAATTCATGGACAAAAATTGTCATACCAAGCAGAAGAAGCAGAATGGGGCCAACATAAATAGAACTGATACCCTCTATCGACATATAATCTCCTTTGCCACCTTTCTTGCCCACATATCGGCATCCAATATCGCATCAAGATCGGGGTCTTTAACTGTTACATGTTTATTCATAACTTTCTCAACCAAACGCCATATACCGGAAAATTTAATTTCCCTGTTTAGAAATTTTTGAACGGCAATCTCATTCCCGGCATTCAAAACAGCCGGCATTGTACCGCCATTCCTGGCCGCTTCTCTGGCCAGATACAGGCATCTGAACCTCTTTTCGTCAGGCTCCGCAAACGTCAAGCTCCCTGTAGCCGCAAGATCAAGAAGGGGCAATCCGGCACTAAGCCGTTCAGGATATGTAAAAGCATATTGTATGGCATACCGCATATCAGGAACAGTCATCTGGGCCACTACCACACCATCTTCAAATTCAACCATAGAATGAATAATGCTTTCAGGGTGAACCAGAACATCGATACGGTCAATAGGGACATTAAAAAGCCAGCGCGCCTCCATTATTTCCAACCCTTTGTTCATCAGCGTAGCCGAATCAATCGTCACCTTCTTGCCCATATTCCATGTAGGATGGGCCAATGCCTGATTGACGGTAACATTGTCAAAATCAACCTTTGGTTTTGCAGCAAACGGCCCACCAGATGCCGTAAGAATAACTTTCCGGACACCGCTACCATCCATTCTCCGACCGTGGTCATTTAACTTTTTATTTCTTCTTTTCTTTAATGTACCGCCAACTCCGCTGTTTACCCCTTTTGCAGCCAAGCACTGAAATATTGCACTGTGCTCGCTGTCAACAGGAAGAAGAAGGGACCCCGACTTCGCACATGCTTTAGTAACCACATTACCTGCAGCTACAAGTACTTCTTTGGTTGCAAGAGCTACATCAGTCCCGTTCCTAACTGCTGCCATTACTGGTTTAAGCCCCGACAAACCCACGACAGAACACAACACTATGTCAACGCCATCGAGCCCTGCCAGATCAGCTACTCCATTGGCTCCAGAATAAACTTTAATATTCCCCGGGGCTTTTGAGGCACAGATTGCCGCCATGCCTGGATCAGCGACGGCAATATGCTTTACCCCAAACTGCAAGGCCTGTTTTAGTACTGCCTCATAGTTATGCGAAACAGCAAGACCTTTAACCTTGAATTTTGAATGAAGGGATTCGATCACGCGTAGAGCGTTCTTGCCAATCGATCCTGTGCTGCCCAATATGACAATAGTTTTCATACTAAGACCAATCGGGCATAAACATACAATACCGGTGCCCCAAATAGCAAACTGTCCAGAACGTCAAGCAGGCCACCCATCCCGGGCAGTACAACACCCGAATCCTTTGCCCCTGACGCACGTTTGATTAAAGACTCAAAAAGATCTCCTGCCGTTCCGCTTAATGCAAGAACTCCACCGAGAATAACTGCTTGCAACATTGGAAACGAAATAACACCAATATGAAAATCAACACAATAGGCAAAAATACAACTGGCGATAACCGCGAAAGCTATGCCACCGAAGAAACCCTCAACGGTCTTGTTCGGCGAGATTCGTGGAATTAACTTATGCTTTCCAAACAAGCGTCCGGTAATATATGCCCCTACATCAGTCATCTTCACTGCAAGCACAAGATAAAATACAAGCATCCGTGCAGTCTCCGAGATATGATTCGGCGACCCCCCTGCAGAATCCCATACGAAAACCATTCGCGTAAAATAATTAAACAGGAACGGCACATACCAGATTCCAAGCAACGTGCATCCGATGGTGGCAATAGGCTTGTCATTGAATTTCTGGGGAAACTGCCTGAGGAAAACCGCGATCAAAGTAACAATCATCACCAGTTGTTCCCACCTGTACGCCCGTGCAATTTCCTCGGCCGATGGCCCTATTGTGCAGAAAGTGGCAGTAATCATAGCCCCGCCGCACAGAATTCCAACCATGCGAAAGACTGGAATCCCAGCCATATTCATCATGGCATAAAACTCCCACTGTGCCAGAGTTGAGAGCACCATCAGGAGCAGCCACGCACCAAGCGGTGGTAGATAAACGGCAGCAAGAATCAGCGCCAACGCCAAAGTTATTCCACTTATCAGTCTATACTTAAGCATCTACCCCTCTGTTATTAATAATGAAATGTGCAATACTACTGGACATCGCCAAACCGGCGATGCCGACGGCTATATTCCTCTATTGCCTGCATGAATTCTCTTTCCCTGAAGTCGGGCCACAAAACATCTGTAAAATAAAACTCCGAGTAAGATAGCTGCCACAGCAGGAAATTACTTACCCTTATTTCGCCACTTGTTCGGATCAAAAGATCGGGGTCAGGAACATCGGGCGCATAAAGATGACCGGCAATTGTTTCTTCTGTAATATTGTCCGGTTTTAAACTGCCAGCCTCAACTTTCCTGGCAATTGCCTGAACAGCATCAATGATCTCGGCACGACCGCCGTAACTGAGTGCCAATATAAGCTGGCCATCTTTGTAATGCTCCGTTTCCTTCATCACCCGGAAAGCTTCCTTCTGCACTTCTCGGGGAAGGTCAGCAATCCGCCCTATAACGCGCAGACGCACCTGATTATCGTGCAGCTCGTGCTCTTCCATCCGGAGAAAACGTATCAGCAGCGACATGAGCCCACGAATTTCAGATTTTGGTCGCACCCAGTTCTCAATACTGAACGCATAGAGAGTAAGATATTTAACGCCTGCTTTTCTGCACGCCCGTAAGACAGCCCTGACAGATTCGCTTCCCTGCTCATGTCCTTTCAACCTGGATAAGCCGCGCTTCTTTGCCCAGCGGCCATTGCCATCCATGATAATCGCAACATGCCGAGGAATACCCGAAATATCTTTACCGACTCTTTTCCTCTCGTCTGTCATATTGAAGCTTTATAATGCAATTCGCAGGGTACTGTCCCTTTTCGGGCCTACGGACAATATACCAAGCTTGGTACCACTCAATTCGCAGAGCCTGCTCACATACGCCTTTGCTTCCTTTGGAAGGTCTTCATACGTGGTAACATTCTTCGTAGAAGTATTCCACCCAGGCATCTCTTCGTAGACAGGCTTACATTTCTCCAGTATCCGTATATTCGCAGGAATCGACGCATACCTTTTTCCATCACACTCGTAGGCCACGCATATCTTGATTTTCGCAAGTTTGTCCATTACATCAAGCTTTGTCACGGCAAAGAAATCAATCCCGTTGATCATGACAGCATGTCTGGCCACAACCGCATCAAACCACCCGCAACGTCTCGGCCTCCCTGTTGTGGCACCAAATTCACTTCCTTCCTTCCCGAGAAGAGCGCCAACATCATCCTTGAGTTCTGTAGGGAATGGGCCTTCCCCAACACGCGTTGTATAGGCCTTGATTACTCCAATAACCCTATCAATCCTGTGAGGAGGAATACCCGTTCCAGTAGCCGCACCACCTGATGTTGCACTCGAAGATGTGACAAAAGGATATGTTCCGAAGTCAATATCCAGCATTGTACCCTGTGCACCTTCGAAGAGTATCGATTTACCCTCACTCACCGCCTTGTTCAGAAGCGTAATGGTATCTGTTACATAAGGAACAAGACGTCTGGCAACCGCGCTATACTCGGCAATAATCTGTTTCTTATCTACCGGTTCGCCTCCTATCGACTTTATTATGCCGTTGGCTTCATCAATCCGCTGCCCTAGCAATTCAGGGAAGATGGGATCAACCATATCAGCCATTCTTAATCCCCGCCGAGACGCCTTGTCTGAATATGTCGGACCTATCCCGCGCTTTGTCGTGCCTATTTTCTCCTGGCTCCTGGCATTTGTTTCTCTACCGGCATCCAGCTCACGATGATAAGGAAAGACTGCATGCGCCCTATCACTGATAAACAGCTGGCCGGCCATTTTTGCGCCCCTGGCCTCCAGCTCATCCATCTCCTTGAGAAGAGCGACGGGATCTATAACAACTCCATTCCCTATGACACAGATTTTTTCAGGATGAAGAATGCCGGATGGGATAAGATGAAGCACATACTGTTCTTCGCCAACTTTCACCGTGTGACCGGCATTGTTACCACCCTGATACCGTACAACAACGTCAATTTCTTTTGTAAGAACATCAATAACTTTCCCCTTCCCCTCATCTCCCCACTGTGCTCCAACAAGTACTGTATTCGGCATTTTCAGTCTCCTATTATTCTTCTTCGCACACTGCCCTATCAGCATTGATTGATGTTACGATACCTTCCATTACCCCTTCAATGTTTTTGCAACATATGCCTGCATGTCGGGAGTAAGTTCGGGATAAATTGGCAAGGCAATTGTCTCCCTGGCAGCCTTTTCACTTTCAGGGAAATCACCCTCCTTATAACCAAGGTGCTTAAAACATTCCTGCAGATGAAGCGGTACAGGATAATAAACCTCACAACCTATATCCGCAGCTCTGAGTTTCGCCAGCATGCTGTCACGCTCCGGAACACGAATCACGTACTGATTGTAAATATGGAAGTTCTTTATTCCCCTACCGGCATATACCGGCGTCGGCGTCACTATTCCAGCGCCTTTCAGTGCGGCATCATATCTGCCTGCATTCGTGCGGCGCGCCTCGTGCCAGCTCTCAAGATACTTCAACTTGATATCAAGAACAGCAGCCTGCAGGGCATCCAGCCTGAAATTACCACCAATCATATGATGGTAATACTTCGGATGCATGCCGTGATTCCTCAACCTGGCAATTTTCTCATATAAAGCCTGATCGTTGGTTGTGACCATTCCGCCATCACCAAAACCACCCAGATTCTTCGATGGAAAGAAACTGAAACACCCGATATCACCCATCGACCCTGCCCGCTTGCCCGCACTAGCCGATGGATATTCCGCCCCTATCGCCTGGGCGGCATCCTCCACAACGCGAAGCCCATACTCATTCGATATCTCCAGCAGTGGATCCATGTCGGCCGATTGCCCGTAGAGGTGTACCGGCATTATGGCTTTTACAAAATTCTTCGAGCTCTTCGGCCACTTCTCAAGGACTGTTCGAACATTGCCTACATCGATATTGAAGGTAACTGGATCAATATCGACAAACAAGGGCACGGCTCCGAGCCTTGCGATCGAACCCACAGTGGCAAAAAATGAATATGGAGTGGTAATCACAGCATCGCCAGGCTTCAGATCCAGCGCCATGAGGGCGACAAGAAGCGCATCCGTCCCAGAAGAAATACCGACAGCATATTTCACCCCGCAATAATCAGCAATATGCTTTTCAAAAGTTTCAACTCTAGGACCGAGGATGAAATACTGCGAATCACAAACCTCATCCACAACTGTTCGGACTTCTTCCCTGATCTTCGAGTATTGGCCCTTCAAATCCAGCAGAGGAACCTTCACTTCTTAATCTCCTTCCACTCTATAAATGCCTTGATTCGTTCAACACAACTCGGACAACGTCCGCACGGAGTTCGGCCACCGCGGTAGCATGACCAGGTGTGCACATAATTAACACCTAACTTCATCCCTATCTTTACCACCGCCGCCTTTCTCATTCCGACAAACGGTGCAATAACCCTTACTGCCTTGCAGCGATTGAGCCGGAGAACATCGTTTATTTTCCAGACAAAATCAACTGTACAATCCCAGTAACCATATTCATCCTGCGCCTGTGCGCCGTAAAATATATCCCGGACCCCTCTGGCTTCGGCATAAGCGGCTGCAAGGGAAAGAAGTACCATGTTACGATTGGGCACATAAGTAGGCGGTTGCCTCTTTTGTTTTTCGGTTAGATTCTCGAGGTTTGGCACAGGGATCAACTGATCGGTCAGCGCTGAACTGCCAGAAATCAGCTTGCTAAAAAAAGATAAATCCATTACCCGGTGTTCAATGACTTGCGCCGCCTTAGCCTGCCATTTTGCCATATCCAATTCCCTTGAATGCTTCTGACCGTAAAAGAACGATAAGGCATAGATATTATTCACGTGCAAACGCTTCCCGACATAATGCAGAAGCGTAACCGAATCTACCCCGCCGGACAAAAGAACCACCGCGCTTTTCCCCTTGGCAGTTTTGTGCCTCATTTCACTCCAATCAACTTGTGCAATTGAACCTGCAACCTGACCGGCAAACCATCACGGACAATCCACTTTCCAAGCAGCTCCGGTCTTATTTTGCCGACAACAGGACTGAACAATACAGCATTACAACGCGTTTGAACAAGATTCTTAACCAGGAATGCCTTTGACCAAAGGTAGTCCGCCCGACTGCTGATTACAAATTTCACCTCATCATATTTGCGAAGTCTCTTTATGTTCCCAGGATCAAACCCAGTCTTTTCGCCACTACCAGGGCATTTGACATCCATAACCGCAACAACCTCATCAGGTATCAGGGATATGTCACAGCTTCCATTCGTTTCGACAAGAACCTTCTTGCCTCCCTTGTCACGAAGCGCCTTTGCAAGGGCCGGAAATCCAGGCTGCAGAAGCGGTTCGCCTCCTGTTATCTCTGTGATCACAGCCTTGCTTTTCCTGCACAATTTTACAATGTTGTCTATTCTTGTTTCAGTTCCGGCCTGATAGGCATACCTGGTATCACAATACCTGCACCTTAGGTTACATCCTGACAAACGTACAAAGAAACATGGCAATCCCGCATAAGTTGACTCACCTTGCAGAGATTCGAAAATTTCAGCGATGCTTACAGTACACATGATGCCAACTTTATCGTTTTTGTGAGGATAAATTCCAGAAAGAATTAACACTGTGGGCCAGTAATATACCCCTACGGGACAATGACATTCAGGGCCGATGGAATAACCCGGACATAGACTTTTTCAGGTGCGTCAACCAGTTCACCGTCAACCTGAATCGGAGAGGCTTTCTGACGCATAACAACAAGCTCTTTGAATTTCCTCGTAATAACCTCCGGCAATTCATCCAGTGAACCGTCAAACAGCTTGCCAATATTAGTAAAAAGTTTCGGAACATCCTGATGAAGCGCAGAGACAAGCTCAAGGAACCCGTCATCAGGCTGGGCATGCGGAGCTATTTTTGCACCGCCCCCAAACTGAGTCATGTTTGCGATAGTAAAAACCAGGGCATCACTGAAGTGGATTACCTCTTTCGAGTCAATTTCCACATCAATTTTTTGAGGTTCGTATTCGAGGAACTCATTAACTCCGGCAAAAATATACGGAAGAACACCCCTGATACGGGATTTGGCAAAGCCTTTTGCAATACTGGCATCCCATGCCATGCTGCACGTGACAAAGAATGGTCTGTCATTTACGACACCAACGTCTATCTTCTTGATTCGCGACTTTGCAAGTACCTCAACCGCTTTCGCCGGATCGAGAGGTATGCCAAAATGACGGGCAAAACCATTTCCGCTGCCTGCAGGTATCACGCCAAGCGCCGCGTCCGTTCCGACAAGCGCTTTACCAACCGTATTGATTGTACCATCGCCACCAGCAACAAGAATGGTATCAACTCCCTCCTTAATTGCCCGTAGCGCCTTAATATAGCCATCCTGCCCGCTCTGGCAAAATTGATATACAAGATCATTGCCTGAAATATCCCAGGCCTTATCCAAGGCCCGGCGCATCGTATCAAACGACCATCGTAACCCAGACTTTGGGTTTACAATCACCCTGATTCGCCTGTATTTATTCTTTATCGTCATACACATGATTATATTATGGCAATCGACAGGCTTCTGCAAGCACCGCATCGCCCAACTTTCCCAGGTTGATCCCTAGCTTTCCTCAAATAATCTGTTCCGACAGGAACAACAGTATTTACATGGATTAGCGAGCGACTCATTGCTACATTTTATTAATAAGCATGAAGCACGAGAAACAGAGCGGAAATAGATCCTGGCATCGGCCCATCGAAATAATCTTCGAGGATCGAGACATCCTTGTAGTTGACAAAGCTCCCGGCATCTTGACTATAGCCAGCGACAGGGAACGTGAGAAAACAGCTTATAGCATTCTGACAGATTATGTCCGCAAGGGTTACAGTAAATCAAGGAACCGTATATTTATCGTCCATCGGCTTGATCGAGACACCTCAGGAATCCTCGTTTTCGCCAAGAACGAGAGAGCAAAGAGATTTCTCCAGGATAACTGGGATAAGACAGAGAAAAAATATCTGGCAATTGTTCACGGTCACCCTGCGAAACAGTCCGACATCATTACATCTTATCTCGCAGAGAACAGTGCCTTTGTTGTTTATTCAACTCAAAATCATGCTATCGGGAAACTTGCCAGCACAGAGTATAAAGTGATTGCCAAATCATCGCGATTCAGTCTGCTTGAGGTAAATCTTCTTACCGGACGCAAAAATCAGATTCGCGTACATTTATCAGAGATCGGTCACCCGGTCGCAGGTGACTCTAAATATGGCGATAAAAGTGATGCCGGCAAACGTCTGGCACTGCACGCCCAATCAATCTCTTTTCAACATCCTTACAACTTTAAAACACTTTCATTCCATGCAAAAACACCTGAATATTTTGATCGCCTGATGAAAAACAGCTCTATTGTCACGGTTTGACAAAACTCTTTATGAATGATACTTAATCCCTGTAAACGAGTTAACAAATTGATCGCTTGGCGGGCAAGGCCTGATAACAGCAGAATATTGCGAGGTAACTATGGAACGTGACTCAATGGAGTTCGATATAGTCTGCGTGGGTGGAGGTATTGCTACTCTTTCAACCGTTCTTCGTCTTTTGAAAAGAATAAAACAATCTGGCCTTTCAAAAGAAAAACCATCCGTTCTGATCATCGAGAAATCTGAAAACCTCGGGAACCACGTATTATCAGGCGCAGTTGTAGATCCAGCCCCCCTTGCAGAACTGTTATCCGAAGATGAACGCAAGAATTTTCCAATCGAATCTCCAGTTACTTCCGAAGGGTTCTACAACCTGACAAGAACTGATTCATTTAAACTGCCATGGGTTCCACCGATGATGCATGCGGAGAACTACCCCATTGTTTCCCTTTCATCAGTGACACGTTATTTTGGCAAGCTCTGTGAATCTGCAGGTGCCGAAATATATGCAGGTTTCAGCGCTGCCAGACTTCTCGAAGAGAATGGAAAAATTACAGGAATCCAGATCGGCGATAAGGGCCTGGATAAAGATGGCTCCAAAAAAACTATTTTCGAAGCCGGCCCCAATGTCATGGCAAAGGTGGTCATCCTGGGTGAAGGAGCTTGCGGTAAATTAACTGAAAAGCTTATCACCGAAAGGAATCTCAACAAAGGATGCAATGCCCAAACATATGCCTTGGGCGTAAAAGAAGTGATTGAAATCCCGAGCCGTCCTGAACAAAAGGGCAGTATTATCCATACTTTTGGTTACCCAATGAATTCTTCCACTTACGGAGGCGGTTTCATTTATTGCATGTCTGACACAAAAGTAGCTATAGGAATGGTAACTGCACTGGATTATACAAATCCCACAATCAATCCTCATGATATTTTCCGTCTCTTTAAAGTGCATCCACTGGTCCGTGAATATATTAAAGACGGGAAAGTGTCTGCTTATGGCGCAAAGGTCCTTCCCGAGGGCGGCTTTTATTCGGCTCCGGACCTGGTTACCGACGGGGCAATAATTGTCGGTGATGCTGCAGGCCTGCTCGATTCTCTTCGCCTGAAGGGAGTACATATTGCAATCCAGTCGGGTATAGCCGCTGGCGATACATTATTCCAATGCTGGGAAAAGAACGACTATTCCCTTCCCATGCTGGAAACATATTCTAAGATTTTCCAGGAAACATCCGGGTGGAAACAGATGCATCGCGTCAAAAACGTTCGTGCCTCCTTCGCGCACGGCATGTTACCCGGCATAATGGCTGCAGGCATGAGCTGGATAACAGGAGGTATTCT
>Ga0156394_1152_pt1 | contig 10665 bp, 9 predicted proteins | sample RifOxyA3_FD_108038 | JGI IMG/M metagenome (GOLD analysis project Ga0156394, IMG submission 108038) | Lentisphaerae bacterium RIFOXYA12_FULL_48_11 | reverse complement strand
ATAGCATCCACCGGAACGCTGGAACTGTCTTCAATAATCACCTCCAGCGACTCTTCCGTTTTCTCCAGAAGAATCCTGTCATGGAGTGATACTGGCACAAGGACACTTTCAATATCGTGATAACCACTATCACGCTTTCCAAGAACCCGCAGGTATAGGTTTATCTTGGCCGGCGTTCTAACAAGCAAACTATTGGAACCATTTTTTGACATGGGAGCGCGGAATTATCACACCGTATGAACCATGTCAAGACAAGGATGGCAGAGAACTACCCTTCAGATATCCACAACTTATCTGGCTGCGGATCCATAAACTTCAACTTCAATATACCGGTTCATTTCACCGGCCGTACTTCCATTGCTGTAAAACCTGACAAATCGCGCTTTCTCCCCTCTTACAGCAACCAATTTCCCCTCGTTGGTTTCTATATATTCGTAATCCTTTCCACCACCCAACCCGGAAGAATTGTCATTATCGTTGTTAAAAACAGTTCTGACATTCGTAATAAAATCGGCATCGTCGGCAACCTGCACAACCACATCACGGTAAACTTGAGCCATACTGTGGAAGTGCCACACAAGCATGGCATGAATATTACACGTTACACCAAGGTCCATCTGGATCCATTGCTTTCCCGGACCAAGCTCGACATAACTGCCTTCTACACTTTCCTTATCTCCATCGGCAACCAGATCAAGGGAGCCATTGACGGGAAATGAATCACTGGAAGTGACAGTTTTCTTAACCGATAACAAAATAGTATCCTCCGGCACAAAAAAAGGGCTTCGCTTCTTACCTTTGTTGACCGGATCAAGATTCGTGTTCTTTATATCTTTCGGCGTACCTTCCAGCAAAGCTTTGGGTAGTGAAACATTCAGCTCGATCATCTTGAACTGCTGACCCATCATGATTCCTCCGACCAGAACCAACACAACAACAACTGTAAGCATGCATTTGATCTTGTCGTTCATGGAAGCTCCTCCTTTCAGGATCATGCTGCCACTATCAGACCGGATAACAGGTAATAATTATGAATGCATTAAACGGGCCAACTAACCATGAAAATTCAGCTGACATGTTATTTTCAGGAGGAAAGATTAAGTTCAACACTATAGGAAAAATTATCGCACACGCTACTTTCCTGAGGCACCACCCTGCTTGATAAAGGAATCCCAAAGATCCTGGTTTACAAGCACAGTTAATAAGACATCCGGACGCAACCCGAAATATTCCAGGTGATAATTTGCACCAAGACGAGAAACAACCGCATCCTGTTCGCCGGAAGAAACCACAGCCACCGCAGGAAACATCCCTTCCCCTATTTCACCGGCAGTAGTCCAGAAACCGACCTTACTAAAACTTCGCAGATACCATGGCAGTGGCCATGTTTCACGGGGCGAAGCAATAACAGCAAGGAACATTCCTTTCCCGTCTGGATGTATTTTAGACAATACTTCAATCCTTTTAACCAGATTTAGAAAGTCACGGCTTGTATGCGCATAAACATAAGGGTTCCTTTGATCAGTATAGAACCTGAAGTTCGTCGCCCATGACTGTTTAGCCAGATTCCACACCCCTCCAAGCAGAAGCGCACAGAGAATAAGTCGTACAAAATGACCCCGCAGAATATTAAAAAGAAATATAACGCCGACTCCTGCGAGAACAATCATCCCGCTTTGAAACGAAAGCAGACACCATGGCGTCTTGTAAGGTATGACAGAATAAATAACCGTCAAAAACACAGTATATACTGCCATAAAACGCATAAAACGTCTGTCCCCGCCAACAACATCCTCACTCTTCGTCCCCAGGCTTGCTATCAACCCGACAAACGCCAGCGCCAGAATCAGCCCCTCACTCCATGTCGGTCCTGGTGCCTTCTTCCAGCAGGTAAGAATCTGCAGGTAGTAATACCAAGGGTGCAAATGAACACTTTCCGTCGATTTTCCTGCGTAAGATTTAAAAGCAAGAATTGAGTCAACAGGCCCGCTCCAGTTGGTAAAGAAAGATGAAAAGAATATTATCCACACAAATACTGCAGCAACAAGAGCTATTAAACAATGCCTGAAAGTGGATACTCCTGTGAACACTTGCTGTACACTTCCGTAAGCATTTCCCGCCCCCGCCCCAACTCTACGTTCCCAAACATAAACAACCAACAAAGCGCCAGCCATCGCCGCATAGGCCATAACAGATGTTTCCTTGGTAACAAACATCATACCCAGGAAAAAACCAACGCAAACAGCCCATAAAGCACTTCTCGTTTTAAAATACCGCCAACCAGATGCAATCGCCGCAAGAGTGAAGAAAACAAGAAGCATTTCCTGGATATAGAATCTGCTGTAAAAAACCATGGCTGGAGAAATTGCAAAGAATATCGCACTGCAAATTATTATGCCCCAGTCCAGCCCACCCAGAAGAAGTAGAAGCAAGGGGATAATGGCAGCTCCAAATACTACAGGCACAATTCGAAAGGTAAATTCAGATGTACCTGCAAAATCTTTCCCGGACATCAGCCAGGCTGCCGGCAAGGTGAGATAATACAAGCTGGGGCCATGATGATCACCCAGATCATATTTATAGACCCCGTACTGCTGAAGGTCCCCGCATTTCACTGCCTGATTTGCTTCATCATGATGCATGGGCCTGATCCCGAGGTCAGGCAGACGAAACAAAAGCGCAACGGCAAGAATGCACAAAATTCCCATTATCCGTGCAAAATTTGTTTTCATCAAACAATCCTGTCTGCGCTATTTAGTTCCAGATAAAAATACGCCCGGTCAACCGCCTCCGTAATAAAAACGGAGTAACGAAGATGACCGGGCGTATAAATTGCCACATCCATTCCCTTCAGCTTTCTGAAGAGGAACAGATAAAAGCCTTATTTTGCCGTTTTACCGAAAACTTCCACCTCGATATAGTGGTTCATTTCGCTGGCTGTGCTGCCATTACTGTAAAGCCGCACATAACGGGCCTTTTCACCCTTGCCATCTACCAACCATCCGTCAGAGGTCTCAACAAACTCGTATTCCTTGCCAACACCCATTCCAGCAGTATTGTCATTGTCATTATTGAAGATCGTCCTGACGTTAGTGATGAAGTCCGGGTCATCAGCTACCTGGACAATTGTGTCTCTATAAACCCTGGCCATGCTGTGATAATGCCAAAAAATAACGGCATATATATTGGCAGGAGCTCCAAGATCAATCTGTACCCACTGTTTGCCGGGGCCAAGCTCCACAAAACTGCCATCAGAACCTTCCTTATCACCATCTGTCACCTGGTCAAGCGAACCAACAACAGGAGCAGAGTCGCTCGATGTCACTGTTTTCTTTGCCGACAACAGCTCCGTTCCCTCAGGAACCATGAAAGCCTTGCGTTTCTTATCTTTGTTGACGGGATCGAGGTTTACACCCTTCATGTTCGTCGGAGTTCCGATAAAGAGCGGCTTTGGCAGCTTAACCTGCAACTCTACCTTCTTCTCATCCTGAGCTCCGCTGATAAAAACCATCCCCACGGCAACCAACAAGAAACTAATTACTGCAACTGATATCTTTCTGCTCATCAATTTACCCTTTCCTGATTTTACTTTTTTCTTAAGCTTAACCACACACAACAGAACTGGGCTGCCGAACCCGTTGCAAAAAATCAGCTATGCAACTACCTAGGTTCGCACTTTACCCATTCACCTGATCAAAACAACCTGCATACAACACTGAAGACCCACCCGTCGACAACAGGACTTACTTCACAGATCTTCAGCCCTAAAACCCAGCCCTCACAGTAATAGTACGAGAGACTCTTTACGCTTTTGTTTCAGAAGGCATTTCCACAACCTGGGGCTGCAGACCGGCCTTCGCAAGAACAAAGTAAAGCACTGCTCCAACAACAAACGCGACCAATGGTGCCGCAGGAATATTCGCAATTCCGACCAACGGAGCTATACCCACAACAAAACCAACCGCCCAGGATATCCAGCCAGCCATATTCCAGCCCTTGCGGGGACCAGACCACTTGCAACCTGAAAGCATATAGTCTGCCATCATGGCGCCACAGATCGGGCCGAAAGAAGCTCCTATCACTGTAAATACTGCTCCGGCTTTACCTGCCAACCCGGTTAAAGCAAGAACTATGCTCACTATCGTACCTAGACCTACGGTAATGAACGGGTTTATCTTCGGCATGGTCGTCTTGAAACTATTGGCAGCGATGAATGCGGAGAAACAGGCTGAGGGGAAGGCTGCGATCGCCAGCAATAGCCCCATGGTCTTGCCTGCGCCTTCAGAGCCCATAAGGTTACCCATGAAAGCAGTATCAGCCGGATTCATTGAATAAACGCCCGTCTTTCCAAATGCGCCAGCAGCAATTAATATTGCAGCGCCAGCAGCAACAATTGCTGCAAGGGCTATACCCATGAGACCACCCATTTGAACGTCCTTCTCATCCTTGCTGTTTGTACCAAAATCCACACCGGCAGCACCGGCTGTGGCAAAGAAACCGATAACGAACGTCATGCTCAGCGCGATTACGCCTAGCAGGCTCAAGCCTTCACCCTGACCGCCCGATGCGGCAACACCAGCTGCAACAAACTTCTGGGCATCAAACGAACCTACTCCGCCTAAAGTCTTTGCCAAGAGGATAACGAGAATTGCCACAGGAATCAGGGGCAGATATGTGGATACCTTGGCAACATACTGAATACCCTTGAGACCCAAAAATGCAGCAAGTGCAGCCCAGAGAACCATCAGTCCTTTTACTGCTGCAGGATTACCGCCAACTAGCGGTGCCAGAGCCTGTGCAGAGAAAAAGGCGTTCACCCCAAGCCAGCCAAATTGCAAAACTCCCATCAGGAATCCCGGCATCAGGAAACCACCCTGAGTCCCGTAGGTCGAGGTACCGACAACATACAGAGGCAGCCCTGTCTTGAGACCGAGCAGGCCAGGAACAACATAGAACAAGAAATGACAAATCAACGCCGCAGCTATAATACCGAGGAGCGCAACGCCAACACCCTGAGATAACACACCACCTGCAACCCCTGATCCACCACTCGGAGCCTGGCTCCAGAATACAAACCACAGAAAAATACCGGCATAGGTGGGCGCCGTGTTCTTGTACCAAGCTGCCCGGTTACTTGCCGGATTAGGCTTGGCCATACTCAGATAACTAGGCAATGTTTCATTACTCATAACTCTTCCTCCTCAGCGAAATACACCATGAATGCTTACCGGCAGACCACCGGACATCACCACTCCTGAACCACACTGGTATTCCTTCTCTACTGGTTGTATCCGGTCACGTTTGTTTTTCGACGGACCAACGCCGGACTCTTCGATGGTCAGACCGATCCCTAATCCATTTCCGTCAATAATAGTGGGCGAAAGCATATATACCGCGTTTTTGCATGTCAACGCCAATTACGGCCATTTTTACAGCCTTTACGCTCTCCCATATGGAGGCGTAAATCAGGCCATACGGACGTTAAAATTAACAAGGAAAGAGTCAATCACCGGGGATAAATCCTTTTCCAGGTATTCTCCCCATGCATCGGCAACATCAGGCCAGGCAACAAGTTTTTTTCCTGAATCCAACAGTAAATCACCGATATTAGCCAGCGGATCAACACCGTCAGCACGCCAGGCTGAAGCCGCTGTTATCTTACTTGAAACCGCATCACTTCCAAGCGTCTTACCCGCGAAATCTTCATCTCCATACGCATCAAGTATATCATCGGCAAGCTGATAAGCTGTCCCTGCGGCATAACCGGCATCGAGAAGGGCCTGCGAAAGCTTTGAATCCCCACCTCCTGCTGCATACGCCGCAAATGCAAAGAGTGCACCCGTCTTTCGTCTTGCTATACTTACACAGGTCGGCCAGTCCGCAGGCTTACCCTTAAGCAACAGTTCCTGTTCAACCTCGGCATCACATACTTCGTTGGTGAGCTTGATCAGCATCGTCATAAGTCTTCCAGATTCAGACTCATTAACTAGTTTATAAGCCTGACAGACCAGGAGATCTCCAAGAAGAATTGCGCCCGAAGCGCCCTTCGAAACCCAGAACGAAGGAACCGCACGCCGTAACACAGCACCGTCAATAACATCATCATGAAGAAGACTGGCAGCATGAAGCATTTCAACAGCAGCAGCAACCATGGTAAGAGTTTCCATTGAGACGCCCTGCGCAAAACCGATCCTGAACATAAGGCGTACCCGTAACATCTTGCCACTTGCAGCCACATTAACCAAGTCATCCGCCACGGCACCGAGGCTGGTCCCACGCAGTCGATCAGCAACCACCCTTCGCACACCCGCTATGGCAGCTTCAATATATTTTTCGTCAGGTTTCATTAATAAATTACGACGACTATACGTATACTATGAATTACAGGAAGACTCAACCATTTCAATCTGTCTTAGAAAAAGTTCAATCAGGATAGACAAAGAAAAGCTTTTCACTTCTTCGGTATCGTTATCAGCTTCCCGTCGGGTTCAACGACAAATGCACCTATCGCCTGGTTCGCAGCACAAAGCGCATGCACCTTCTCTGTGGACATAATCATGAATGCCGTCGAAAGAGCATCTCCTGCTGTCGCAGAAGGACAGATTGACCAGGCCGCAAGATGTCCTTTTGAAGGAAGACCGGTTACAGGATCGACAATATGCGTACCCTTCACTTCTGTACCGGAACCATTTAGTGCCTCATTAAACAATCGAACGCTTTCAATCCCTGCAGCCTTGCCCCACTGACCACCCACGCCAACAAGCCAGCCACCTTCTTTATCCCCGTCACCACATGCCAAAACAGTACTGAATCCAGCATTCAAAAGATAACTGGCAAAACCCCATTCTTCAAGAATGTCTGCAACTTTATCCAACGCATAACCTTTTCCCACCCCGCCAAGATCAATGTCAACACCACCTGCGGCATCCGTACGAATACCAACCGAGAAATCAGAATCGTCAAGTGCCAGCCGACGCATGCCCACCTTTTGCCTGGCCAGATCAAAGGCAGCCTTATCAAACGGCTTCCCTTTTTTTACTTCCGCCTGGTATCCCATAACAGGACCGATGGTAACATCAAAGGTACCCCCAGTCTCCGCATATACCCATGCTGCAACAGAGAGACATTCAAACACATCAGGGGCAACACGAATCGACTGACCGGGCATAAGACGATTAATCTGGGAAACGTCACTGCATGGGTCAAAACGGCTGAGAAGTCCTTCCAACCGGTCTATTTCAGAAAAGACTGTATTTGCAGCCTGTTCAGCGTACGTGGGATCATCACCAGGAAGAATGACCTCAAAAAAAGTGGTCATTGCCTCGTGCGAAAACCGATTCAAACGAGCCGGTACGGACATGTTAGGAAAACTTTCCTTTCCGCAAACCCGTCAGTTTCTCTTGCCCGCGGTACCAGCATAAATGATTGTCGCGACAAGAGCAACCAGCGCGCTCAGCTTGTGAACCCTGGTGGCCATATGCTGACCATCTGTTGCGAGTATGGGAAACATCGCGCTCAAAACACTGAAAATCAGTCCCAACCCGCATATCACAATCACCCAGAAACAAATCTTCTGAACCAGAGAGAACCGGCCAAACGTATCCGGTCCTGCCAGGCTGTAGGCTTCCGCTCTGAATACCGCAAGAACCGCAAGGCTCAACGCAAATACGGCCCCGCAGCCAACATGAATCAGGGTTGTAAAACCACTCAAGGCATGCCCAAGCATTGTCGCGCCAAGAAAACCCGTCGCTATCAGAACCAGAAGGCTCGCCCACATCACAAACGCAATAAGAGCCTCAATGAGTGGATAACGCCCGATCCTCGGACGAACAGAACTTCCAGCAGACTGACCCGCCAGCTGCTTTCCAAACTTCACAACAACTGCTATGGCTGCAACAACAGAAATAACTGTTAAGGCTCGAAACATCTGCGTCTCCCTTAATTATTTATTTTCACGCGAGCCAAGAAACTTTGTTAACGAGTTCAGCGCCAGCAACGCGTACAGCGCAAGAACCAACCCTATCAGACACGCGGCACCAAATATCACCGTCTTGAACATCGACCTCACCAGGAACGACAATCCAAACAGGCGATGGAAATTAGCGCTCTGCCCCTGCAGCTCAAACATCTGCTTCGACTGAACTGCTGCAGTTTTCATTGGACCAGCAGCTTCAACCTTGCCGAAAAAGAACGGTGATTTCACAGAATGACAGATCGTACACTTTGCAGCACCAAGAGCCTGCTTTGCAGGGCGAATATCATGAGCAAGAGGCCAGGCCACTGGCTCGGCTGCAGCATGATCCACAGCACTAAGCCTGCCTCCCTGATCAACCGTGAACATTTTGCCACTACAAACATAGGCATACTTTGTCTTTCCGCTCTTGTCCGATGTTGCAAGATTTTTCAGCACCATCACTACCTGCTCTTCGGTCAATGTATAACTTGTTCCAACCGTCTCCAGAACAGACCGGACCACAAAGTCCGGAGCAATCGGAGAAAGCTTCTTATCCCTGAGCCAGCCCCAGGCAACAGACTTGGCCGGTACCTTAAGGAAGTCAGACTGCAACTTCGCAAGATCAACCTCATCCTTGAGGCTTGACGTTTTCAATGTTGCCGTTTCATCAAGCTGATAGACCTTATCTCCAAGAGTCATTACCGGCACACCATCCGGTTTCGCCTTGTATGCGGCAAGCGCCTTCAACAGGTCCGTAATCCGTACCTGAACATTCGGATCCATCTGTTCAGCAGCAGGATCAAATGCAGCAACCAGCGAAGACAATGCACCATTCTTACAGAGCAATATGCCGGACTGATCCGCAGCAGCTTTCGCTGAAGCAAGGTCAAGACCTTTATCCACATTGACAGAATAAATCTTCCCGCTGTTTACAAAAACAGGTTTTCCATTGGTCGGATCACCTATGTCCATGGCTGCAATAATACCCGCGAGGCTCTTAGGCGTCTCAAAAACGTTAGTGCCGGCCTGTGCAAGCGCATCAGGAGTAAGCGGCCGTACCTTGTCACTTTCAATTCTGGCCCAGAATGACGGCCACGTAACCCTGTGGGGAGCTATCTTGCCGTCTTCACCCTTCATAAAAACCGGCTCGACAATATAAGGCAGATCTGTTGTCCAGTTTGCTACGCCAATAATGCCAATCCTGTTGGCACGGGCCGTACGAACCCTTACAAGATCATCCGTGGGCCAGGGACCTGAATGGCACGTGGTGCAAGACAATTTATCAAAATGAACAGGAGGAATACCCTTATGCTTCGGAGCTGGAGAACCCAGCCTGCCACCCATTGCCGCCACGCCCTTTTCATCGTCTACGCCGAGATGGCATCCGCGACATGAAGAAGCAGCCACAGAAAGATCCTTCCTGTCTCTTGCTTCCGTCTCATAACCACGGTTAACCATGTGATCGACGCCGTTACGATGACATTCCACACAATTCATACCGGCCCTGGTATGAATATCGCCATCCACATCCTTACGCTGCTTGCCATGTTCTGCAACGGAGTGACAGAACAGGCAGTGACGATCCTGAGGCTTTCCCGAGATATCAAACAACATGCGCTTCTTACGGTCAAAACGCTTTGTGTCATAAGTTACAGAAGGAGCAATCGCATACTGTGTATCATCAAGATTCGGCCCCTGCATGACAGTCCATGACGAAGGCATTCGTGATGCCATTCCACCAATCTCACCCAGTCCTGCTGACGCGGTAGGGGCCCAGCGGAAATTCTCACGGGCAACTTGCTTGACCCATTCCGAATGATTCTGAGCCGGTGATGCATTATGACACGCCAGGCAGTCTATTTCCAATTTGCCAGACAGATTCCATCTGGCCGCAGGATCATCAGGACTTTCCTCGCTTTCCCCAAGTCCTCCACCCGGCAGATTCCTGGCAAAAGTCTTGATAAACGTCCATGGTGTCAAACCAGCCTCTGATGGCGCCCATGTATTCTTCCAGTTTCTACCGGACACAGGAAGCTGCATCCCGCTGACCTCATCATACCATATCCACGGCTGTCCACTGCGTCCCTTTAGCGTATCCTTTTCAGCATAGTTGAAATGCCATCCATGTCTGATCTTGTTATAATCATGACAGGCACCGCAGGTCTTGCTCGGTGAATATGGCATGCTCTGTTTGTATTGAGGAACAATACCCTCTCCGTTCTCGTCCGTCAGGCCGATACGGTGAACCGGAATAGTCCGGCTGCCTGTCCACTCATGGAATTTCTTCGACGCTTCTTCAGCCCCGACTGAAACCCTGGAGACAGCTACCAAGAAGATTACAATTAATATTAATCGATTCATGCTATACCCGGAACTGCTCAGGCTTGAAATCAACCCTCTTGCCACTTGCCACTGATTCATTTGCAGCAAGCACTGCAACTGCCGTTTCATATGCCACTTCTGCGGGACAATTCAACGGTATATTGGACCGGATCGCATCAAAGAAGTTTTCCAGATGAGGCTGATGGGCTGGCTTTGCAAGATCTATGGGCAAAGGCCATTTCCCGGATTCCGCCGTCACTCGCACATCAACTGCGACATTCTTGGTTGCAGAGCCCGAGACCGACTCGGATACAGGATTCAAGTACCCCTTCTTGACCCACTGATCCCATTCCGGGGCATGAGCTTCGCGCTCGGCAACATTACCCCTT
>Ga0156394_1137_pt4 | contig 10764 bp, 7 predicted proteins | sample RifOxyA3_FD_108038 | JGI IMG/M metagenome (GOLD analysis project Ga0156394, IMG submission 108038) | Lentisphaerae bacterium RIFOXYA12_FULL_48_11 | reverse complement strand
GATGAAACGCTATATCTTCGATAAGCGAAATGGCATCCATATAATAGACCTTCAGAAAAGCCTTGTAATGCTTCAGAAAGCATTGGAATTCCTTTACGAAACAGCCTGCTCTGGCAAAACCATATTGTTTGTTGGTACCAAGAAACAGGCACAGGAAGCCATTAAGGAAGTGGCCTCTGCATGCAACCAGCCTTACGTCACCTACCGTTGGCTCGGTGGAACACTAACCAATATTACAACTATTCGCCGCTCTGTGCAGCGCATGCGGAAGTTGGATGACATGGAAAAAAATGATATCTTCGCTAAAATGCACAAGAAGGAAGTCTCAGGGCTAAAGCATGAGCTCGAAAAACTCAGGCGAAATCTCACCGGTATCGCCAGCATGGCGGACCTGCCAGGAGCTCTCTTCGTTGTTGATATCACACGTGAAGCAATTGCAGTTGCCGAAGCAAACCGCCTCGGTATACCCGTTGTGGCAATTGTAGATACATGTTGCGATCCTGACCCCATCAACTACCCTGTTCCTGGTAACGATGATGCCCTTCGTGCTATCAAGCTTGTTGCCACCATTGTAGGGGAAACAATTGGCAAGGCTAACCAGGAATACGCCAAGGTGGCAGTTGAGATAGCAAAGAAAAGAGAAGCCGAAGCAGCCGCGAGAGCAGCAAGAGGCGAAAGCGCACTCCCGGAAGCCGGACAAAAACCAGGACGCGGTGCACACAGAAGTGGACCCAGGAAGCCAGGCACACGGCGACCAGGAGGACCCGACAGAAGAGGGACAGGCAAAACCGGAGCAGCAAAGAAAAAAGTCGACGAACCAGCCGTTGCACCGGCAGCTGAGGGAAAGAAAGACGCGGCCACCGAAGCGCCCAAAGTTGAAGTAAAACAGGAACCCAAAGCCGAAATCAAAGAATAGTATAAATCACAATCCTCGAGGAGATTACCAATGGCTGAAATATCTGCTGATATTGTCAAAAAACTTCGCGAAGCCACAAATGTGAGCATGATGGAATGCAAACGCGCTCTAGTCGAAGCCGACGGTGACATGGAAAAGGCTACTCGCCTGCTCCGTGAACGTGGCATCGCAATCGCGGCAAAAAAGGCGTCCCGCGCTACAAACCAGGGAATCATAGCTTCGTCCACAACCGCAGATGGCAAGACATCATCGCTGATCCAGGTAAACTGCGAAACTGACTTTGTTGCCAAGAATGACAACTTCAAGAATTTTGTCGCCCAGCTTGCCGTCAAGGCCTGCTCGACCGACACAAATCTTGGAGAAACAGAGAAATCCGAATTGACGGCAAAAATCGCCGAAATAGGCGAAAACATGGTCATCACCCGCAACACACGTTTTGTCCTTGGTGGTACAGGCGCCATAGCATCCTATATACACATGGGAGGCAAAGTTGGTGTTCTCGTAGACCTGGCATGCGAAAAGGCCGAAACAACAAACAACCCTCTTTTCAAGGAGCTCATTAAGGACCTGACCCTGCATATCGCAGCCAGCAGGCCCAGATACCTGACTTCCGCCGAAGTCCCTGCAGACGTAATCAGCGCTGAACGCGAAATCTACGCCAAGCAGGTCACAGGCAAGCCTGCCAACATCATAGACAAGATCGTTGATGGGAAGATGAAGAAGTTTTACGAGGAGGTTTGTTTTGTCAACCAGCTGTTCGTCAAGGAACAGAAAGAAACTATCACTTCGCTCCTGGAAGCGAAGGGAAAGCAGATGGGCGACAAATTGACCATCAAAAGGTTTGCGCGTTACCAGCTCGGCGAATAATTTGCAGAAGCAGGAAAGCGCGCCATAAGGCGCCATTATGACAAACAGGTCAAATCTGTTTCTTGTCACGTTTATTACGCTGGCAAGATTTCCTTTGGTTATTCTGTTTTTCATCGGCGCACTTTTCTTTGTGAAATACCCGTCTACATGGCTTTTCTTTACATCATTTGCCATGCTGGTGCTTGCCGCCGTGACTGACCTTTTCGACGGTTACCTGGCAAGGAAACTGAATGTCGTTACTAAATTCGGCGCTCATGCCGACCCACTGATGGACAAGTTTTTTTATCTAAGTACACTGCCACTGCTCGTTTATGTAGCCAGCATGAATCAGCACAACACACATGCGATATTCCTGCTTGTAATGACGGTATTCTTCCTTTCACGCGATCAGTGGGTCACTTTCCTCAGATCCATAGGATCACTGTACGAAGTCAGCGGTGGCGCCAACTGGTCCGGAAAAATGAGAACAGCCATCAACTTCCCGATGATTTGCATTATCTATTTCGTGGAAGAGGCGCCAACCCTGCAGATAATCGGCGATTGGGTAATGTACATAATGGAAGGCGCAGCCTTTATATCAAATTTTATTTCTTTATATATCTATACACGTAATTACTGGCCTTACCTTCTCAAATCGACTGGAAGCAAGTAATGCCGCACGGTAATTACAGCATTACTGAATATCGGGCAAACAAAGACTATTGACCGACACTTTTTCTCAAAGTACTATAACCAACATGTCAGAAAACAAAGGGTCCACATTTTCTGTCTATCCCGGCAATGGCCATGACCAGGTTGAAAAAACCGCATGTGTCGAGTTGATGGCGACGGGAGTCGCTCACGACTTCAATAATCTTCTCGCAGCCATCATCGGAAACGCGAGCATAGTACTGCGCAACCTCCCAGCTGAGTCACCGCTCTTAAAGAACGTAACCCAGATTGAAACAAGTGCGAGAAAAGCTGTGGAACTTACCAACCAGCTCCAGTCTTGCGCAGGTAAAGGCGCATTTAATATTGAGACAATTGAACTGAATGCATTGGTCAGCAAACTTATTGCCAAATTCAAAGGATCCATACCTGGCAGCATAATCGTTCAATACACCTTTCGCGAAAACCTGCCATTCATAAAAGGCGATACGTCGTGCATTTCTTATGTAATTACCAGCCTGTTGAATAACGCATCGGCAGCCATCCTTGAAGGTAATGGAACAATAACAATATCGACAGACACAGAAATTTATGACTATTCACCGCGGGATGAAGCATGTATCGACGAAATACCTTCCGGAAAGAACTATGTGTATATAGAGATACAGGATACAGGCTGCGGCATGACAGACGAAATTCGCGACAGGATTTTCGACCCGTTCTTTACAACCAAAATACGGGGACAAGGACTGGGCATGCCAGTGGCGCTTGGAATTGTACGGGCACACGGCGGAAAAATACTTGTAAAGAGCGCTCCTGAAAAAGGCAGTACTTTCAGGGTAATTCTCCCTGCGACTAACCAGCGCTAGCATCTTTGTCACAAAAAAGCGACAGCTGGGCAGAATTGAATTTGGTCTTTTTTGTGTTCCTTTTAGCTATTCGGGGCTGACCACCATCCGCCAGTTCCCCTTCTTCAAGATTATACAAAATCTCTTTTGAGCGCTCTATAATCTCTTGAGGAAGTCCGGCCAGACGCGCAACCTGAATCCCGTAACTCTTATCGGCGCCACCTGGTACTATCTTACGGAGGAAAACAACGGCATCATTCTTCTCCCGCACAAGAACGTTATAATTTTTCACCCCAGACATCTCGAGTGCAAGGTCTGTAAGCTCATGGTAATGTGTTGCAAACAAGGTCTTAGCCTTGACGCTCTCATTATTATGAAGAAACTCCGTAACTGCCCACGCGATACTGATTCCGTCGAATGTGCTTGTACCACGACCAATCTCGTCAAGAACTATCAGGCTGCGTGGAGTGGCATTATTCAATATGTTCGCAGTCTCCTGCATTTCAACCATAAATGTACTGCGCCCTCGTGCAAGATCATCGCTAGCCCCCACCCTGGTAAAAACACGATCAACAATACAGATCTCAGCATGTCCAGCCGGAACAAAAGAACCGATATGCGCCATCACTGTAATCAGAGCCACCTGCCTGATATAAGTTGATTTCCCGGCCATATTGGGACCAGTGATAATCATCACCTGGTTTGTCGTACAATCCATCAGAGTATCATTGGGAACAAATCTTTCAGCATCAGCAAGTTGCTCTATTACAGGATGTCGCCCATCTTTGATATGGATTCTATCTTTCGTGGTTATTAGCGGTCGTACATAATGCATGCTCAAGGCTCTCTCCGCCAGTGACCCTAATGCATCCAACTGGGCCATGGCTGCTGCACTCGCCTGAACTCTGACAATTTCTTTGGCAACCGCATCCCTGATCTGAAGAAACAGTTCATATTCCAAAGCCACTGCTTTATCCTGGGCACCAAATATTCTGGTTTCATATTCTTTAAGTTCAGGAGTAATAAATCTTTCCGCGTTCACCAGCGTCTGTTTCCTGGTGTACTCCTGTGGAACATTTGCAAGTTGCCCCTTGGATATCTCAATATAGTAACCAAAAACACTGTTATGCCTGACCTTTAAGGTTTTAATTCCAGTCCTGGCCTGTTCACTTGCCTGGTATTCTGCAAGCCATTTACGTCCTTCCGTCGCGCTGCCCCTAAATTCATCCAGATCAGCATGATAACCGGGCCTGATTATCCCGCCCTCCTTGACAGCAATCGGTGGTTCATCGACAATTGCCTTCTTGATCAGATCAACCAGGTCAGGCATCGGCTGAATTGAGGCAGCAAGCTCTTTCAGTAATGCAGTCCTGTGTTTTTCGACTGGTTTCCTGACAGAAGGCAAAGCTGCCAGTGAATGACCAATTGCAGCCAGATCTCTCCCGTTTCCGCTCCCTATACTAATTCTGGCAATAAGTCGTTCAAGGTCCCTGACATTACCAAGAGCATCCCGCACATCAGCCAGCAAGCCTCTATCAGAACAAAAGGCAGTGACGGCATCCTGCCTCATGCAAATCATGTTGATATCTGCAAGCGGGCGAAGGATCCAATCTCTGAGCATGCGGCTTCCCATGGCCGTCCTGGTGACATCCAGGACCCCCAGAAGGGTAACGGAACTGTCTCTACCACGAAAGGATACAAGATCAAGATTGCGGCAGGTAGATTCATCGATGATCATGAAATCACCGCTGTTTCGTACCTGAAAGGATCTGACATGCCCAACCTGACGTCTGAGATCCTCTTTTACATAATACAGGACAGCACCGGCAGCACCGACAACAGCCTGCCTACCCTCACATCCAAAACCCTCCAGTGAGTGCACCCCAAAATGCCTGATCAGAGAGTCACGGGCAGCATCATAAACAAAAGTCCACTCATCACACGGGCTTACCTGCATTATATTTATAGCACTTAATACGGAACGCAGCAGCGGGTTATCGACCTGATCTTGAGGGATGACACATTCAGAAGGCGAATAACGGCGAAGGCTGTCTTTGAGTGAATCAGGGCTCCCATGCTCCTCGCCCCAGAAGATTCCAGTGGAAAGGTCCATCAATGCAAGTCCGAACAGAGAGCCTGAATGATATACACCTGCCAGGAAATTATTGAGTTTTGATTCAAGAATACCATCCTCGGTAACGGTTCCAGGCGTGACTATCCTTGTCACATCACGTCTCACTATACCTTTTGCCACGGCAGCATCTTCGATCTGTTCACAGATGGCAATTTTCTTTCCAGCCCTTATAAGTTTCGACAGGTAGTTATCCAGGGCATGCACAGGCACCCCGCACATTGGGATACCATTCCTTTTGGTCAAGGCAACATCGAGAACCGGGGCAGAATCCCTTGCATCCTCGAAAAACATCTCATAGAAATCGCCTAACCGGAAAAAAAGAATTACACCAGCAGGAAGTTCACCTTTAATCCGGCGATACTGCTTCATCATCGGCGTCAGTTCTTCGGCCACGTCAACACCCCCGTTTTATTTTGCAAAAACTACCCCCTGCCCAAACACTTTACAAGCTCACACCACTTATCAATTCCAAGATTCTCCGGACGCGCCATTGACTCTACGCCCATGCGTTCAAGGATTATCAAGACCTCTTTCTGCTCAACACGAACGACAGCAGGCATTCGAGCAAGCATGGGACCAAGCTGCTTTCTTCGATGGGCAAAAGCTTGCTTAGTCAAAGCAAAAAATAATTTTCTCTGCAAAGGCTCCATGCGAAACCGGTCATGTTTTATCAGACTTACTATTGCCGATGTCACCTCAGGCTTCGGCCAGAAACATTCGGGGCTTACATTCTTTACAATTTTCACATCGTATCCTGACTGTGCCCAGACACTCAGCACACCATATTCCTTGCCATCTGGCTTCGCGACTATTCTCTGCGCCACTTCGAGCTGAACTGTTACGACCATACGTGCAGGGCGACGATCAGCCATAATCATATTAACAAGGATGCGACTACCAACAGAATAGGGCAGATTCGATATCAGTTTTTCCACTCCACCCATATCGTCAATTGCAACATCGAGCATGTCTGCATGCATAAAATCGACATTTTTCACATCATTGAATTTTTCACATAAATAACTGAAAAGGCGTTTATCTTTCTCCACAGCAGTAACACGCCCGGCACTCGCTGCAAGCTGTTCCGTCAGGACTCCGAGGCCTGGACCGACCTCTAGTACATGCTCATTCTTGCTGATCTCAGCAGTTTTTATGATGATATCCAGAATATTTTTATCTATGAGAAAGTTCTGTCCCAGCAATTTACTGGGCTCAAAACCAATACTGGCGATTAGCGATCGTACCTGGGAAGGACTGGTTAGATTCATTCAGAATAGACCCGTATCAAAAACTTTGACATAAGCATCCTTGCGCAGCCTTTCAATCCATACTGCGTGCAGCTTATCCGCCTCAACCTTGCGAATCTCTGATTCGATCTGCGAATGAAGATCTGAGTAAGAGTCCTTCTTTTCTTCAACCTTCATAATATAGCACTGGTCTTCAATCGACACCACCTGACTTATCTCACCAGGCTTGAGTTTCAAGACTGTTTCGGCTAGTTCAGGCCTGAGCTTGGATGGCTGTATCAAGCCCCAGTCCCCACCCTCCTTCGCATTCCTCCCCTCGGATACTTCTTTTGCTGTTTCCGAGAAGTCCGCACCGGCTATAATCTTCTGCCTGATCTCCTGTGCCTTCTGCGGTGCTGAGGCATCCATGGTGAGTACGATCATCCTCAATCTCAGTTTTGAATTGGCCCTGTAACGGTCAATATTCTCGTCATACGCCTTCTTAACAGCCTTGGCAGAAACGGCAATATTCTGCTCCACATGCATCTTTCGCATTGTCGAAGCGATTACGTGGTCACGCATATCCTTGCGCCACTCCTCATAATTGAGTTTCTCTTTTGCAAGGGCTGTCATCAGGTCTGCCTTATCCCCGCTGAACATATCCTGAGTAATTTCTTCAACTCGACTATCCAGATAAGCATCCGGGAATTTATTTTCCTGCTTCTCGTAAGCATCCAGAATCAGTTTGCGCTCTATCAGCGAGTTCAATGCATTGCTGAAAACAACTTGCATCTGCGATTTCAGCTCCACTCCACTGTATTTGGCAGCAAGTTGCCGCTGAGCAGGTTGCACCATCAACATTACATCACTGATGGTAATGAAATTGTTATTTACCTGCGCAGCTACCCCGTCCGCCACCACTCGATCAGCAGAATGCGCCCAGAACTGAACGAATGAGCCAACTACTACAACGATTACCGTCAAAATGACTTGCCTCATTATTTACCTCTCAAAACAGACGCGCCTTGACACCAAATTCGCATCTAAGGTATTCTTTTTAACATAAATGAGCAAGCTGTCAGTCATAACACTTTTAGGTTTTTTAATTTTAACGGTTGCTTTCATGAGCGGCTGTGAAGTTGATTCCGCAACAGAAACTATCCTGATAACCCCTTCAGCCGTAAATGTATCAAAAGGTCAGTCGGTACAATTCACTGCTTCAGGGGGATATGAATACACGTGGTCTCTTGGCAGTTCCGGAACAGCATCCACTGTTATGGGAACACTCTCTTCGACAAGAGGCCCGACAGTAACCTACACCAGCCTCTATACACCAACCACAAGCAATGCTGTAACCGAAACGCTTACGGTTTCATCCATTATCTCAGGTGACGCAACAAGCACGAACACTTCCTCCGCAATGCAAGGCTCTGCCGCAGCAATTATCACTCATTTGGGTTTATAACCGATGTCTGCAGTTCTCAGAACGGAAATCCCTGAACCAGTCAATATTTCCAGCCTGTCAAATTCCAACGTTAAAAAAGTTGTCAAACTACGCCAGCGATCTCACCGTGATGAGCTGGGGCTTATGATCATCGAAGGATACAGGGAAATCACAAGAGCCCTTGACAACAAACACTTCCCTCTTGAACTTTTTTTCTGCGAAGACTACTTCACCGGAAAGAATGAAACTACCCTTATCCGTCGCTCCATAGAGGCAAATGCCCTCCTCTTCAAGTGTTCTGTGCCGGTTTTCGACAAAATGGCATACAGGGACAGGCCGGAGGGGCTGCTTGCAATTGCACCTCAGGTAAAACACACTCTGGACACTTTAGATCTTCCAAAGAATGCTCTTCTCGTCGTGGCAGAATCGATCGAAAAACCGGGAAACCTTGGTACTATACTCCGTTCAGCTGATGCTGCCGGGGTAAATGCTGTAATTGTCTGCGATCGCTGCACCGACATCAATAATCCCAACACCGTACGCGCCAGCATCGGAACAATTTTTTCGCTTCCCGTCATCGAAACATCGTCCATGGAAGCGCAAGCATGGCTAAAACAACACACGGTACAGATCATTGCAGCAACTCCCCATACCGACACGCTGTACAGCAGTGTTGACATGAAGATACCTACCGCAATTGTACTCGGAACTGAACAGTACGGCCTGAGCGAATCATGGCTGTCAGAGAAGCATACGAAGGTAAAAATACCCATGCTCGGCCAGTGCGACTCCCTTAACGTGGCATCCGCGGCAACCATCCTTCTGTTTGAGGCGGTCAGGCAAAGAGGCGCAAAAGCTTAACTCCAGAAATAATATGCGAACAGAGGGAATCTCGAGGATATCTAAAGGCGTACTTCTTGCAGGGCTGTTTCTAAGGCTTGTTACTGAACCATGTATAGCAACTGAAACAAGGCTCTGCCAATTTGAAACTGGATTCGAAGGCTTTGCGGGATCCGTGCAACGCGAGGCAGGGAAAGGCTGCAATGAATCAACAGGCTTGTTTCTCACAGACGAAAAAGGAAGCGGCGCCATCGCCATTTACCGGCTCAACGAGCCTCTGCACGATCTAAGTGGTATATCCATCTGGATTCAATCAACCAAGCTAAAGCAGCTGGCTGTACGTTTCGTAGATGCTTCAGGACAATGCTTTCAACAGTCTTATGACCTTACATCCAACACATGGCACTGTCTGGCAATAACAAATCTTACAGCAGGTCAGTCATGGGGTGGAGCGAACGACCAGAAATGGCACGGACCGTGTGACCGATTTGAATTACGTGCCGAAGAAGCCGGGGCAACCTGTATAATCGACAACATAAAACTGACATTTCGTGATGAGCCTCACTCCCTGGCTCTTCTGCGACAGGATCGCATTCGCCAGGCCAAGAAAATAACTGTTGCCACTTTTGATACAGGTCTGGACGAATTCTACGGCACATCGGTAGAGCAGCGTAAAGATACACCTGCCGAGGGAACAGGATATGCTCGGATACAAAACCAGAATCAGGATTTTGTCGAAATTGGCCGTAAGCTTGCGTTACAAAATGATCTCGTGAAATTCACCTTCAGCGCCCGCAATCATGGTGCAGACCATATTGCCGTACGTTTCTCTGACGCTACTGGCCAGGAATTTCTGCATCGTATTCCCCTGCCCAGAGATAATACCTGGCAAAATGTCTCAATCTTCCGCTTTGACCATGGAGACCAATCATGGGGCGGTGCAAACGACCAGAAATGGCACCCGCCCGCCCGCGCCGTCTCTTTTGTGCTGGAAAATAAAAATGCCGCAATCGACATTGATACCATTCAAGCATGCGTATCAAAGGAAAATATAATTCCCGAGTTTGTATGGAGACCAACACGTCCGAGTAATGTTTTCTTAAGTGATGAGGAAACTGTTTTACCATTTGAAACAAGGGCAGATCAGGTGGAATTCCATATTACTGATTTCTGGGGTAAGGAAATTTCCATACAGAATATATGTCCGGAAAAAGGATGTGGAACCCTGAAATTACCTTCTTGTATTGGTTATTTCCTGGTAAAAGCTCACGCATCAAAAGATAAACTGTCATTTGTTGAGCGTTACACAAGCTATGCGGTCATCCCCCCTTTGCGGTATCCTGATCCAGCAACTTCTCGCTGGGGTGTTGCGACTCACTTTGCGCAGGGGTTAATAACCAGCATGCTGCCAACCTTGAAGAAAGCCGGCTTGGGGTTGATCCGCGACGAGATGTATTGGGATACGGTGGAGACACAAAAGGGTCAATACCATTTCTCTGAAAGGTTCCAGGATTATATGAAAGCCACCAGCGAGTCGGGACTACTTCCGCTGATCATACTGAACTTTGCAAACCCGCTTTATGATCAGGGCTTGACACCCCATACAGATGCAGGCTGTGACGCTTTTGGAGAATATGGCAGTGCGGTAATGCGACAGTTTGGATCACAAATCCAATGGCTCGAAATCTGGAACGAATACAATGGAACCTGGTGTGAAGGCCCGGCCACCAAGGATCGTCCACTCAGTCATGTCAAACTGCTCAAACATGCGTATACACGGATTAAGGCGCAGGACCCAAACACCATGGTCATCGGCGGTGCAGCTGTATTGTTACCACGAC
>Ga0156394_1150_pt1 | contig 10865 bp, 6 predicted proteins | sample RifOxyA3_FD_108038 | JGI IMG/M metagenome (GOLD analysis project Ga0156394, IMG submission 108038) | Lentisphaerae bacterium RIFOXYA12_FULL_48_11 | reverse complement strand
CTTTGTGTCCTTTGTAAGACCACAGAGGATAGCGATTCCTGGCATGGAACGCTTCCGCGTATTCATGCGGCATTTTAACTTACACTTCTCAGTTTTAAGAAATACGCCATAGCTGATAGACCTGATTTGTCCGGGGCTTTGTTCTTCATTGTTGCTGTGAATTATTGTTTGTATTTCCATCCCATCCATAATATTAGTAATTTCCCCGTAGGGAATCTTGTCGGCGGAAAATTGACTGGGCAGTGTATCTGGTGCAAAAGGGAAATAATTATGTTTTCTTTTAACATTAAAAAAGTGATTTCTTGTAACCTGGCTCTATTGCTTGTAGTGGCGGTATACTTGCCGCAATGGGCGCATGGGCAGATAGCGAAGGATGCAGACGCAAAGATAATCCAGGCCGACATAGTCATCTATGGTGGTACCTGTGCAGGGGTGACGGCGGCTGTTCAGGCGAAGAAGATGGGCCGATCAGTGGTGATCGTATCGCCTGATACACATCTGGGAGGGCTTTCCAGTGGTGGACTTGGGGCGACCGACACTGGGAATAAACGGGTTATCGGCGGCTTGGCTCGCGAGTTCTATCATCGCATCTGGAAACATTATCAGAAACCGGAAGCCTGGCTATGGCAGAAGCCGGATGAGTATCCGGGCCGGAAGGGTTTTTCTGAAAAGCCGGATAAATCTGTTGATGGTGAATACCGGACAATGTGGACTTTTGAACCACACGTCGCGGAGGAGATTTTTGATGGCTGGGTGCAAAATACGAAGACACCCGTTTATCGGGACCACTGGCTCGATCGGGAAAAAGGGACCAGGGTGGTTGACGGTCAGATTCAATCGATTACGACGCTCTGCGGTAAAAAATTTGTCGGAAAAATTTTTATCGATGCGACATACGAAGGCGACTTGATGGCGGCGGCGGGCGTATCTTATCATGTTGGTCGTGAGAGTAATGCGGTCTACGGCGAGAAAAGCAACGGTGTGCAGAAGAACAATCCGACCCGGCACCATCGCTTCCACGGCTGCAAGTGTTGCGGTGGTAATTCAAAAATCAGTCCGTACCGGGTGCCGGACGATCCAAAAAGCGGACTGCTTCCTCTAATCAGTTCCGATCCGCCGGGTGAAGAGGGGGCAGGCGATCGTCGAATTCAGGCCTATTGTTTCCGCGTCTGTATGTCGAATCATCCTGAAAATCGAAACCCCTTCCCGAAGCCCAAAGGTTATGACGCTGATCAGTACGAGCTTTTATTGCGTACATTGCTTGCGGGTAATCGGGCGCTTGGTATTTTCTCCGGCATGCCGAACCGCAAGACCGATACGAACAACAGGGGGCCTTTTTCGTCGGACCATATCGGATGGAACTACGACTACCCAAATGCAAGCTATGAGCAACGTCGCGAGATTATCGAGAAACATAAACAATACCAGCAGGGGCTTTACTATTTTCTCGGCAATGATCTGCGTGTGCCGGAGGACGTGCGAAAGACGTTTACGTCATGGGGGCTTGCAGCGGATGAGTTTGTGGAGAGCGGTAACTGGCCGCATCAGCTCTACATCCGTGAAGCGAGGCGTATGATCGGATTGTTCGTCATGACGGAGAACGAGCTTCGATTTAAACGTCCGGTTCCTTGGTCGGTGGGAATGGGTTCCTATGGCATGGACTCGCACAATGTCCAGCGCTATATCACCTCGGAAGGTTACGTCGAAAACGAAGGGGATGTCGAGACTGGCATACCAGCCTACCGGATCGCATACGGTTCTATCGTTCCCAAGACAGGTGAGTGTAAAAACCTGCTGGTGCCTGTTTGCGTGTCAAGTTCCCATATTGCATATGGCTCGATTCGGATGGAACCGGTTTTCATGATCCTTGGCCAATCGGCGTCTACTGCCGCAGTCTTGGCGCTCGAACAGGCCGAAAAGGCTGCAATACCTGTTTCCGTTCAATCTATCGACTATAATAAACTGCGGGAACGACTTCTTGCCGACGGACAAGTTTTGGAGATTTGAAGTAACTTGCCGTCAAAAATAAGAAAGTTATGAAATTGGTCGGGCAGTAAATTTCTATTTACAGGTCACAAAATGTTCTCTAATTGCTTAAATGTTAAGAAAGCGATTGCTTATAACCCTAAGATCACCGGTCCGTGGATGTGTATTCTGCTCGCGGAGTTTTTCACGGTGTTTTGTTCGGCTGCACAGCCCCTCGCTTACTGGCCGCTGACCAACAGTTCCGGCCAGACGGTATGTGACCTTTCCTCTAATGCTTTACATGGCATCTGTTCCGGAACGGAATGGACGGGTGGAGGCGCGGCCCTGGAATTCCTGCCACCCGAAAGCTGTATACATGTACGTACGAAGACGGCTGTGCCGCTTGATTGTCCGCAATCCTTCACGTTCACTGCATGGATCCGTCCAGCCTCGCTTTCCGGTTACCAGATGCTCATCTGCAACGGCAGACAGGATTCCGCTGCGTCAGGATATAACTTTTATCTAAACGGGCAGGCTCTCGGGTTGATCCTGTATACCGAGCGAAAGGACCGTTACAAGGCCGAGACGAAGGCACCTCTGGCTGTTGGCCGCTGGACACATGTGGCGGTTAGCTACGAAGCCGAAGGCAAAGCTGTGTTCTATGTAGATGGTCGGAAGATCGGAGAGGCACCAGCCGCGGGGCAGGTACGTTACCGTCCAAACCAAAGTCATCCTTCCGTACATTTCACCCTGGGGTGCGTAGCCGCCTATTCGGATTGGTTCTACGAGGGACTAATGCGGGAGGTGAAAGTTTTCGGCTGTGCCCTGGCCGCCGAAGAGGTGGCGGCTGAATATACCGCATCCATCGCAATTTCTTCGCTCAATCCCGAGACACAAGAACAACGCTTGGTCCGCATCCTGACTGCCGAGGCTCGGGGCCGGATACTTGACGAGACTGGTAAGCCTGTCACAGCACGTGTTACACTTTCTGATGCTGTTGGGAAAAAGTACGGACCAGCCCGGCTTTTCTATTCTTGTGGTATGTTTTTTGTCACGCAGGGCGTTTACTCGGTCAGGGTTCCGGCGGGAAAACTGCACATTTCCGTTACGCATGGGCCGGAATACTTTCCATATGAAGGCGATCTTGAAGCGTACCCGGGGAAACCGGAGGAGACGGAGATTAGTCTTACCCGTTTCACTGATCTTCGTGCCCGCGGCTGGTATGCGGGGGAGCATCATTTTCATTATCGCACTCATGGCCAGCAGCGCACCAGCTCGCCGACCTGGGGTGAGGCCGTGGACGTTGCCCGTGCCGGCGATCTTTCATTTATGAGTTACAAAGAGACAATCAAGTATCCGGAGGTAATCGAACCCCGCTTTATCTGTCGCGAGGACATGTTCGAGGGACGCAGCCACCATAACATCGGCGGCCATGTCGAATGGGTTTACATCACGGAACAGCCGAACCCGGCTACCTTTTCCTATCTTGAGGCAAAGCGTCTTGGTGCGCTTGGGATACCGGATACGAGTGAACAGAAAACAGCCGCTGTACTGGACGATCCGTCGCAAACGCTCGTGCGCGACATGGTTGTGGGGGCGATACTGGGAGACACGCCAATATGGGATATTATCAAGGCATCCTCAACGGGAAAGGATCCAGACACCGTCTGGCTTATGGATGCCTGGTACCGTTTTTTGAACTGTGGTATCCGGCTCGCCGCTGGAGGTTTTACCGATAGTGACTTGAATCTCGCCTCATGTGCACAGGCGCCAGGTTTCGGGCGTACCTATGCCAAACTTAATAGCCTTACCTGGGAGGATGTGGTTGCTGCCTATCGTGCCGGACGAGTATTTGCCACCACTGGGCCACTGCTGCTGTTTACCGTGAATGGTCAGGACCCCGGCTCTCTCATCTCCCTTGCCGCGCCGGGGAACGTCTCTGTTGGAATTGAAGCTCTTTCGCAGCAAGGTCTCGAGAAGATCGAGATCATCCGCAACGGTTGTATCATCGAGACTGTCGCTGGCGAAGGTACCGTTCTGAAGAAGACCATTGCGATTTCCATAGAGGATACCTCGTGGCTTGCCGCCCGGTGCTTTGCGAAAAACGGGAAGCACTTCGGCAGCTTTGCGCACGCCAGTCCTGTTTATATCGAAGTTGCCCAGCATCCCATGCGCCCGCGGGAAGAAGACATAAAATTCATGCTCGACTGGATTGCTGCTTACCGGAAGCTGCTTTCAAAACCTGAAAACCTCACCGCGTGGCACGGCTCACCGACCATGTTTCCGGAGATACTGGCGCATCTTGACAAAGCCGAGGCCGCGTACCTGGCTTTGCGCGAGAACCCCAGGCACTTCGCAACTGTTAAATAAAAAAACGCATTGTTTCCGGGAGGGCGAATGATTGACAGAATTGTTCCCGACCTGTTACAAAGACAACGGTTTATGGTCTGGTGTTGTTAAACCTGTCTGCAAAGGAGTCAACCTATGAATAGCAGTAATGTCCGATCAAAACAATTGTATCCACTGGCTGTAATACTGGCCTCGGGTCTTCTCGCAGGAAACGTTTTAGCGGCGCAGGAAAGTCTTTCTTCTTCGCCTCTTGCAAGCGAGAGGGCTAGGGCAACTGATGTCGGAGAGAAGGACCAGTTACGGATCATTTGTTTTGGAGCGCATCCGGATGATGCTGAAATCAGGGCTGGTGGTGTTGCGGCCATGTGGGCAGCCAAGGGGCACAAGGTGAAGTTTGTTTCGACAACAAACGGTGATATTGGTCACTGGAAGATGGCGGGTGGCCCGCTTGCCCAGAGACGTCTGGCGGAAGTTCAGCAGGCAGCAAAGATCCTGGGTGTTGAGACTCAGGTGCTCGATATCCATGATGGGGAACTAATGCCCACACTTGAAAACAGAAGGACGATTACAAGGCTGATCAGGGAATGGCAGTCGGATATTGTTATAGTTCATCGCCCGAACGATTATCATCCAGATCATCGTTATACCAGTATTCTTGTTCAGGATGCAGCTTTCATGGTCACGTGTCCGTTCTTCTGTCCTGATGTTCCTCATCTGAAAACCAATCCGATCTTCCTTTATTCTTCCGATAATTTTAAGAAGCCAAATCTCTTCCAGCCTGAGATTGTCGTTCCGATTGACAGCGTCATGGAAAAAAAACTGGATGCGTTGCTGGCTCTTGAGTCGCAATTTATTGAAGGTTGTGTTTCCGGGCATGAGGGTCTGATTCCGAAGAACGAACAGGAGAGGGTTGTTCGTGTCGGTGCAGTTCGCAAGGGTTTTCAGAATCGCTTTAAGGCAATTGCTGACAAGTATCGTGATGTTCTGATCGATTGCTGCGGGGAAGAGGTTGGCAGGAAAGCGCAATATGCAGAGGCTTTTGAACTTTGCGAGTATGGCCGTCAGCCGGCGATTCCTGAACTGAGAAAGATAATTGGACTTTTTACAGCTACATCCGGAAACTGAGATTATGATCTGATTTCAGGAGTTGCCCGTAAATATGACACAAAAGAATATAGTTTCGATAATAATGCTGGTGTTGCTGGTTGCAATGATGCCTGTACAGGCGAGCGAAAGCAGTGCCGGGGAAACGGTGTCTTCAGAGACCGTCGTCCGTGCAGTCACGCAGGCCCATAATGTCCTGTGGAATAAATTTATTGGCGAGGACGGTCTGATCCATGATTTTGTTGGAGAGATTCCGACTCCGGAAGATTGCAAACTGGGCAGACCTAATGCCATAGGGTGGTGGAGTCCTATTGAAAACGGGCCGATGTTCACTGGGACATATCTGGCTGCGATGTGCGAGAAGGCCCGGCGAAGCGGAAGCGCTGAAGACAAGACAAAAGCAAAAAAACTGGCCCGGGGACTTTTGAAAGCAGCTTCGGTTTCTGATGTGCCTGGATTTGTGGCGCGCGGGTTTGCGACGGATGGCAAAAGCCATTATCCTCTTGGCTCACAGGATCAGACCCACCCATGGTTCTATGGCCTTTACGCGTATGTAAAGAGTGGCATTCCAGATGAGAAAGAACGCGCTGAGGCTGTCGGCAAGATGGTGGAAGTTGCCAATGCACTGGAGAAGAATGACTGGAAATGCTCTTGTGATGGAACTTTCAAGGGGGAAAACCGGGGTGATTTCAAGTCGTTCCGCAATCATGGCGTCGTGATGTATCTCTTCAATCTCATGGCCATGTATGATGTAACTCGTGAGAATGTCTGGCTGGAACGTTATCGCAAGGCGCTTGCCGAGAAATCTCCGGCAGATGGGAAGACGCGTCTTGAAATATGTGCAGAAGGCTATCTTTACGATGAGCGTACAAAACAGATCCCGAACGCTGGCAGTTCTCTGCTCTGGATTTATGTAAGTTCACAGGGTGGGTTTGCTTGGCTGGTTAAACTTGAGAAAGATGAGAATATCCGTGCCAGCTATATTGCCGGTTTGAAGGTAAATGCAGAAGGATCTCTTGCCCAGGTATCAAAGTTCAAGGGTTTCGATAATAATGATACGAAGATTTTTGGGAATGCCAACTGGCGTGACGGATATGGTCCCTGGTTTGAGCAGAAGACGCAGCAGGATGCGGAGAAAATGGCAGGGCGGGCTATCAAAGAAAAACTGGGCTGGAGAAAATCATACGAGGTGGCCCACATGAGGCATCCGCTTGCTTCTGCGGCCATGGTTGCGCTTGGCGGATGTGAGAAGGGGTATGACCTTGTCCGAAGTGCCATTTGTCATTACGACTATTCCAAGCTGAACATGGCTGAATTTTTCTTTGCTGAATGCGCCTTTTATGCAATGCCGGAATAAGGGAGCTATTCTACTGTCTTGAATGTCAGGCCGCCGAACTGGAATGGTGTTGCATCAAACCTGATGCGTAACACGTGCTGGCCTGCAGTGAGTTGAATAGTTCTGCCGGGAAGGGGTTTGTAGTTGTCCCACCAGTTCTTCCCGGTTGTGATGTCGGTTGCAAAGGTGAATTCCGTCAATGGTTTGCTGTCCAGCTCGAGAAATATCCTGTCCATTTTATCGGAAGGAAATCCCTGGCCGTCAACACGGGCCATGCTGGGAATAACTTCATAGCTTCCGGTTTTCTCAACATTTATGGTATATTGAACCCACATACCCCGTTGTGACGCACTGATGCCTTTTTCGTTCGGTGAATTTATGCCTTCATCTGTGCGGAACTTGAGGTTCCATGGTTCTTTCCCGAATGTATTATGCTTTAGGAAAGTAAAATAAGCTACTCTCTGGCCGCCTTCATCGTAATGACCGGGAATAAGTTTTCCAGGAATATTCTGCGCCTTGCCCTGGTATGGTGTGCTTTTGCCTGCATCCGGCCAGCTTACCTCAAGGGTTAGAGGAGTTGATATGCTTGTAAGCCCGTTTTTGTCGCGTGCCATAGCAATTAGAATGTTTTCGCCCAGATGAAGTTTGCTTGCTGGAAGCACAAATGTTGCCGATGCCGAATCCTTTTCAGCGCGTATTCGTCCGTTGGTGAACAGGCAGATGTTTGTCACCGAATGGTCTGCTTTTGCGTTGAATGTTATTTCGTCAGTTTGACTCACGATGTTTTTTGGATTGTCCATCTGAAGTGTTATCTGCGGGACGGTCCTGCCGGCGGGGTCTTCCTCGTAGACGCGTACATAATCCACCGTCAGCGTATCCGGCCATTTACCTTCAGCGTAGTCACCCTGCCAGCCTTTCGCGCGGTTTGGATCGCGGAAACAGCCAGAGATCAGAAGGTGCATGGGCTGTGTGGTTACCGGCACTTCTCGATAGTTGAGTCGGAATGTCTCTTTGCCATTACAGTAGAAAATATATTCCAAGGGTGTCCATTCCACGCTGACTACATTATATGCATTCCAATCTTCCACTGCTACGTCGTGCTTGCCGCGCGACACGCGGTAAAGCATGTTACCATCGAGTTTGCCAACATGCTTATTGTCCTCGGATGCATAGTCAAGTTGTGCATCAAAATGTACGTTATGTGCGAATTCCGGTTTCTTTTTGGGTTTCATGAAGTCTTCGAATATATCGATTTCCTGACCCATCTTGAATGGATTAGGACCGACTTCGACACCGTACAGCCAGACAGCTCCCCACCAGCCTGGCTCACGTGAAAATTTTACACGTGTTTCAAAAAAACCGTAAGTGCGTTGAAAATGGCCCTTTGTCTGGATGCCATGATTGAAGCGATAGGTGCCATTTTCATCGCGGGTTACCTTGATGACAAAGTTGCCCCTGCCGTCTACATCTGCATGATCTTCGCAGTATATGCCTTTTGCTCCATTCCAGCAGAACGCTTCGCCGTGATTCCTGCTGCGTGTCCATTTCGATTCGTCCAGCTTGCTGCCGTTGAATTCGTCGCTGAACAGCAGCTTCCATTTTTTATTCGGCGGCAACAGTGATTCGGCTTCTGCAGCCTGAAGAATAGATGTCAGGACAAAGCACATTACGTACAGTGTGATTTTTGCGAGACTTGTTTTGTATTTCATGGTTTATACTGCAAGCCATCTATGGCAGGCATTGAAGAATCATCGCTATTACGCCGGTTTTATTTAAGACGGGTGGCCAGTTGATTGAGTTCGTCCATTTCCAGTGATTCCGCAAAGCCGACATCAGTTTCCGCAAGAACTTTTCTGGTTGCATCAGGATTACCCAAAGCAGATTTTAGACTTTTCACCTCTTCTGGCATCAGGTCAACTTTTGCTCCATTTTCCTTAATGATGGAGCATATACCCGTTTCCGGACACAATTGTATGTTTAGCTTATCCATAATGTCCTTTCGTTTTTCTGGAACCAACCTCCAGGAAGATACAAAGATCTACTTCACCAGTAAAGCGTCGCCTGGTTTGAGTTCCAGTTTTGTTTCCTCGTTCTTCCAGAAAAACGTTACCTGTTGAATTTCCCGGGTAGCGTTTGCAAGAATGACCGCGTTCTCACCGGTTGGAGAACGAAATGCGTTGTGGAATACAGCAGGCAGCTTGATGTCGGCATGTGTTATTGTGGCGCACGTAAGTTTTGGAGGATGCAGCATCTGGCCGTATTGAAGCCATGGGCGACCTTCCCCGTGATAGAGTTCGACCCATCGTTTCATCAAATCATGGTCCGGCGGGAAGGGAGATAGCATTACAGGGATGAAAGATCCGTCAGGGTTAATCTCTTCCAGTGAGAGGTCATCCACCCAGACTGTTGCTTTACCGGCGATGTGGATCATGATTCGAAGGAGTGCAGCACCGGTGGGTACGGTGAATTCTCCCGTGCCGCGTGTCCATTCAGTTCCTGCGGCCGGTATCTGTATTCTGCCGCCAACACCCATTGATTTGATTCCAGGTGCAAAAACGGCAAAGTTGATTGCGTTTGGTTTTGCAAGCAGAGATGTTTTAATCCACGCACTGAGCCGATATTTTTTCCCGGCAGTGAAACCTTTGTCGGCAACCGTTACATTTTGAGATACCTGGACGACGTCGCCGTCCAGAATGTTGTCGAGGCGCAGGCTGGCATTACCCGAGTGTTTCTCAGTTTCGTCCCGTGAGGCTTTTCCATTCCATATTTCCTTTTGGTACCCTTTCAGGTGTTCCCAGCTGGCAGGGAAGTTCTGGTTCCGTGTCGTTTCCTCGAAACCGCCGTTACCCAGTGACGGGCCGCCGGCGCGCATTGAAGGGACCATGTGCGGGATCTGTCCATTGGCAAGGCAGTAAGCCATCATCATTGTATCGCCAGCATGCGGGTTACTCTGGAAGGTCGGCAGGTATTCATGGTACAGGTAATTGAACACCGATGCCCATTCACGTTTAGACTCACAATCGCGGTAATCCTGTATGCCGACAAGGTGATTGAAAAGTTCGTTTGGCTCCTCGATGCAGACAACTGCATTTTTCTGGATCCTGCGGCATTCTGTGTACATTGTCTGCAGCTGTTTTGTGAAGACCTCCGTGACCCACAGGCCCGGCCCTGGTGCGTGGCCGTGGTCGGTCTTGTAGCAGTACGGGAACGCTCCGCCGACGACCTGATCGATCTGTATCATTTCGCAGCCGCGTTTTGCCAGAGGCACACAGATGTCGTTGTTCCACCATTTGATTGTCCATGGATCACCGGGGCACATACATGCCGTGTCGCCTCCGCTCAGCCAGCTTGGTGTTCGCACGTAAAGTTTGCCGTCGCGTGTGTGTACGGCATGGGGGCGTGCTATTTCGTCGAAGCGCTTGCGATCATCCCAGAAGAATCTGCCGTCAGATTCCTTTCTATACATCAGTGTCCAGTGATAACCTGACGGCCACGGGAAGGCGTGTGACCCGACGGGACGCATGCGTGCCACGAGATTAGTGAACTGTTCGTCGGATGGGAATAATGGAAAATAATCTGGAGTGACCCAGCTGGAGATTTTTTCCCAACCCCAGTATGCTGTGACCAACTGGACATTCTCGGAGAAGTTCTTTGTCCAGTATTCAGCAAACCATTTGTCGATGCGGGCCGGATCGGCTAGCCATTCACGGCCAAACCTGACCATTGCCGGTCCATTCTTCATCCATCTGGGGATGTCCTTGCGATCGGCATAGAGAGTTGCGCACCAGTGTTGTTTCAAGACCCACTCCTTGTAGATGTCGGCAGCGTCGCGCCAGTCTGCAGGAATGTTTTTGTCGGTGCCTGTGAATGTTGTCATCACCACATCGAAATCCATTTCATAGGATCCGGTTGTGAAGCAATGCGGGTTCCAGTTCATTTCCACACCTTCGGCGGTTCGCCGCATTTCAAAGTCTTTCGGATAACCCTTGTTGTCATATGATGCCGTGTAGAATCCGCTGAGATCATCGTAGTAGCAGGCGAACTGAGCAGCGAGACTGCCTGGCTGGCGGCCTGAGATGCGTGAGCCAGGTTTCATCGCTGCGGGTTTTCT
>Ga0156394_1149_pt1 | contig 10902 bp, 5 predicted proteins | sample RifOxyA3_FD_108038 | JGI IMG/M metagenome (GOLD analysis project Ga0156394, IMG submission 108038) | Lentisphaerae bacterium RIFOXYA12_FULL_48_11 | reverse complement strand
TATGCTATTGCGCTTGGATGGCCGAAAGATGGCAGGCTTGTCGTCCGCTCGCTTGCTTCCGCCGCCGGGAAAGTTGCGGTTGTTACGCTGCTTGGCCACTCCGGCAAACTTGACTGGCAGCAGACAAGTGATGGCCTCGTGGTGAATCTACCCGCGCAGAAACCATGCGACCTAGCCTACGCCTTGAAAATTATCGCAGATGACCTGAATCCCGTGCCGGTGATTTATGACGGAAGCGTTATGCCTGGTGCCGACGGCCGGATCGTGCTGTCTGCGTCTGAGGCTGCGATACACGGTGAAACTCCTAAATATGAGCACGTTGGAAGCAAGGACCACATTGGCTGTTGGGCTGATTCAAAGGATTTTGTTTCCTGGAACGTGAACGTGACGAAGCCTGGTAAGTTCAAGGTGGTGGTTGCATATTCCTGTGCTGAGGGCGCGCAAGGGAGTGTTTTCAGTGTGGAAACCGGCGATCAGAAACTGGAAGGCAAATCGCTAACCACCGGTTCCTGGGAAACATACAGGACCGATGATTTAGGTGTAATTGAACTGGCCAAGCCCGGTAAATTTACCATTTCCGTAAAGCCGAAGGCCGAACCGAAATGGAAAGTCATTGGGCTAAAGTCGGTGGCTTTAATGCCAGTCGAATAATGACGCAATGAAAAGGTCTGTCGTAATGTTAGGATCGTATATGTCAAAGGGAAGATCGTTCATAGACGGAAATCCACCCCTGGTAATATACTGCTGAAAATGAAATCAGGGTTCTTGCCTTAACAGGAGATTTTGCCATGTTACATGATCCAAGCCATAAAACACCACCACCTGTGGAAAAGCCGATAAAGCTCTCTGCACGGGAGAAGGATATTCTGCGCAAACTTATCACTGAGTATGCAGGTTGTGCAGCGTTGCCTGTTCACAGGGAAAAGGCAAAACTCTGGCAGAAGCTCAACGATCTTGAGTCAGAACGGCCTATGGTCTGGATCAACGAAATCCCCTGGCACGAAATGAATTTCAATGATGAGTTGACGGTTCAATGTGAAGATCCGTGGGCGCGCGATTTTGAACTCAACCTGCGGCAGACGCTTTATCAGTGGAAGCATATGCCTGGCGACATGATCCTTGATGATTACATCGAATGTCCACTTGCCCAGCACAGTACGGATTTTGGAATAATCGAGGAAGTTGATGTCGTGAAGACCGACGATACGAACAACATAGTGTCACGGCATTTCCACAAGCAGATCCATGACGAAAAAGATCTCGATAAAATAAAGATGCCGGTGATTACCCATAATGAGAAGGTTACAAACATCTGGTTTGAAGCTATTTCTTCTGTTGCTGATGGGATACTTCCGGTTAAGAAGATCGGCCAGACTCATATATGGTTCACGCCATGGGATTTTCTTATAAGGTGGTGGGGGATCGAAGACGCGATGATCGACATGTATGAACGGCCGGAGCTGGTTCACGCGGCTGTTGAGAAGATGGTGGATGCATGGATGATTGAGTTGGACCAGCTTGACACAAGGAATATGCTTTCGCTTGACTGCAGGAATGTCCGAATCGGTTCAGGGGGATATGGCTATACTAAGGAATTGCCAGGCATTAATTTCAACGCGCAGCATATAAAGCCGAAGAATATGTGGGGTTGTTCGAATGCGCAAATCTTTTCGGAGGTATCGCCGGACATGCACTGGGAGTTTGCCCTGAAACATGACATGCGATGGCTGGAGCGGTGGGGGTTGAACTACTATGGGTGCTGTGAGCCACTTGATGGTAAAATCGATCTCATGAAGAAGATTCCCAACCTGCGGAAGATATCCATAAGTCCATGGTGCAGGACGGAACGTGTCATTTCGGAGATCCGTGATAAATACGTGATCAGCAGGAAACCCAGTCCTGCAGTGTTTGCAATGGACGAGTGGAACCCTGTGCAGGCATGTGCAGATATCCGGGAGTTTCTTGAAGCCGCTGGCGGGAAGTGCCACATAGAGCTGATCATGAAGGACATTTCCACGGTCCGCTACAAGCCGCAACGCCTCTGGGAGTGGGAAAAGATTGCCAAGGAGGAAGTCGAGCGGGCAGTGAAGTAGGATAACCGCCTCGATTCTTCAACTGAGGACACGCCTGTCCAAAATAAAGTTTCTTGGACAGCATGTTGCATGAAGGTACTATTAATCTTCTCTCCAAAACACCTCCGAAACTCAGATTATTCGCAATTTTCGGGCATTTCCTATGTTATTGGACTCCTTCAATCGTTTTGGACAGCATCTGATGACCTCAATTCGACATACCCGTTCAAGATACGAATTTCCCAGGAAAAGCAACTGTTCAAAGGCTGACTTTCTGACGTCTTGGACAGGCGTGCTTCGGCGTTTACGGCTGAAGGTTCAAAAGGGACAGACGGCGCTAAGTTAAGCCTGAGGCGGTCGAGCCGCCTGCCCTCCAAATGCGAATATACAGGCGTTTTCCCTGGCGGGCGCATTTTCGATTTGGTGGAAGATTTTTCCATTTCCTGGGACTTAAGCATAAAGGACTGCGCGTAACAAAGGAAATTTGATGATACCTGCTAATGTTGACATAATGGATGCAAGGATTGAAAAAGATCAGGAATAGTGTATAACCGCTTACAGCGCGGGGAGTTTTATTGAGGTATGCAGTGTTGGGTTGGAGCGTGGGTGAGTTGTTTCGTAACAAACGAAAGGGAGCTGACATGCGAAAGAGTAAATGTAGTGGTGCGGGGGTGGTCGCTGGTGTTTGTATGCTGATGTGTCTTGCAGGGTGTGAGACCATTAATATGGATTCCATGAAATCCTCGATAGGGCTGGGTGCAACGCAACCTGTCGTATCATCGCTCACGCTGGGTGTGCGTCCCTTACAGCGTGCAGTGACCTCCAGTCCGCTGGTGCCGCCGGCGAATGTGACGCCTCCGGGAAATCCGGCAAAGGCAGTGCAAGCGGTGATCGCCTCCGGCCAGCTGGCCATGGAATATAATGGTGTGCTGGTTTCCTTTCTTGGCAATGAGGCCAAGCGATGGATGGGTGAGGTTGAACGGAAGGCAGCTCTTGACCAGGCGGTTTCGGCGTTAAAAGCGAAGATTGATATTTCGAAGGGAGAGCAGGTTGAGACCGGGCTGGGTACGGCAGTGGCGCTGGCGATGCAGCTGGCCGGTGGAGATGTAGTGGGTAAGGCCGGAGCTTCAGTTGCGGGCGACTATTACTCCGAGATGAGCGACTGGATCAACGCGGCCTATGATCTGGCTGCGCTGGGGTATAAAGAGGAGGCGGGTCGTTTCTTTGAGCATGGTATGAAGCATTTTCCCTATGAAGAGCATCGCGGGCGGTGTGTGGCCGGGTATGCGATGGCGCATGCTGACAAGGCGTTCGCGTTCCTGGTTTCAAAACTCAAGGGGCCGGCCCAGGCTGAGATTCAATCGGCAATTCGCATGCTGGGCCATCTGGCCTCTTCCAGCACGCTCGATGCCGATACGCGGACAAAGTGCATGGATATTATTTCGGGGTACGCGGTTGGTATGATGAACGCGGCTTATTACCTGGACGCAATATATGCGCTGGATGTGTCCAATGACCCGCGTGCGGTGCCGGTGCTCAAGAAGTTCATGAAGGGGATGATGGTTACGGATGAGCAGCAGCGGCCTGCGCTGACCAGCCTTGCTCTCCGTTACAAGGACGCCGAGTCTCTTGTGGTATTGAAGAGCATCATCAATACCGGCGTTATGGGGACGTATGACTGGCGCGACAAGCAGTTTGCGTATGAAGTTCTTGTGCGGGCGGGTGACGATGCCGGTTACGCCTATGCGCAGGCCAATCTCAGTCAGCGTGCGAAAGGGTTCATGGCCGCAACGGATCAGCCGGATCTCAAGCCGGCCATTATTGATGTTCTCGTGCGTTATGGCGATCAGCGCGGGGTGAAGGCCATTTTACCGTCTTATGATAAATACGGGGATGAGGAATGGATGAAGACGTGGAGTGCAACGGCGATGATGCTGCTGGGCGAAGGTTGTGCGAAGGGTCTGGCCGCGAGGAATATAAATACGCCGGGCTGGGAGTTTACTGCGGTAAGCATTGCGCAGGGCCTGGCGATGTATGGTGACTATTCCGGCTTCGATACGCTACAGCGTCTTGTATCGCTGCGCCAGGTTTCGGAAGGCGTGGGCTTCCAGATAGCAAGGGCATTGGCTGGCAGGCAGAGTGAGGTGAAAGCAGCCAGGGAGCGCCTGGTACGTCTCCGGATGAAGATTGCCGCCACGCTTGGACAGATGGATAACGCGCGTTCAGTGCCGCTGCTGGAAGTGCTGCTTGGGGACGAGTCGGATGAGGTTCGCCGGTCTGCTGCCATCGCACTTACCGAGCTTTCGGTTCCTGAGGCAATTCCGGCAATGGTTAAGGCTCTGGACATAAGTTACGGAATTATTCCCGGTCAGAGATTGGACACTACGCCGGTGGTTCATGCCCGCCTTGTTCGTGCGGCGGGTAACCGGTGGGGTAAGGATTTGAAGGTGGGACCGCTTCTGGACAAGGCGTTAACAAGCGGGGACATATCTGTCCAGATGCTGGGGGCTGCCATGAAGCAGTAATGGCATTGCGGCGTCCTCCTCTAATGGGTGACCCCCGGTGCCGTAGCTTTTTCTTTGCCAAGGAGGCCAAAATATTTAAAGAATTAATAACATTATGCAAAAGAAGAAAATAGCCACTGCATTAGCGCTGATCACGCTGGCATTACTGAATGCCAGTGCGACCTTCGCGGAAGAGACACTTCAGGAGGCAGCAATCGCCCACATCCCAATTCCTCTGGGGGTTAAAGGTAAACCGTTCCCGATTATGGCCGAAATTAAAGAAAACAAATCTAAAATCAAGTCCGTTAAAGTAATTGTTAAATCGTCAACAAATTTGAAAGAAGCCAGAATCAACATGGTCTCCATAGGGGCAGGCAGGTATCAGGCTGCTATTCCAGCGAAAAACACTACAGCGACGTCAGAACTGGTCTATCGCATCGAAGCAGAAACTGTCCTTGGCGTAAAGTCAAACACGCCATGGTATCCGGTCAAACTGGAAAGTGTTGAAGACAAAGTAAAGGATGTTTCAGATACGGCTGAGAAAAAAACTCCCGAGAAACTCGGAAAAATCAGAAAATTCATCAAACAACACCCGATCATCACCGGCGTGGGCTTAGCCGCAGCCATAGGAGGTGGCGTTGCCTTAGCGTCGGGCGGAGGAAGCTCAGGCTCCTCATCCACAGCATCCGGCGAAACCCTGACAGCGGACACAGGAACACCCGATATTAGCGGCACATGGCATTACACTAACATCATGCCCTCGGACACCATTTCAGGTTCAATGAACCTGACCCAAAGCGGAACCTCTGTGAGTGGTAATTTCTCGGAAGAGGGTGATAGCGGCAGCGTATCTGGATCAGTCAACGGCAGCTCCATCTCGCTGACCCTCAACTTCGGCGATGGCACCACCGACCAGCTCTCAGGATCCGTTAATGGAAATCAGATATCAGGATCCTGGCACGAAAGCGAGACCGGCGAGACTGGAACATTCACTGCAACCAGATAACCAACTTAAGGAACAGGGCTTGTTTCCCTATTTGATCCGGAACGCTCAGCTTTGCTTTAAAAAAAATAAATAACAGCTTGCTGTCTGGGGTAAGCGTGCTAACATTTCTCCTGTTGACTGCTGCAAATTAGCATAAGCCGGAATCATTAATAGTCCCCTTGGAGAATTGTAATCATGCATGCAATCCGGATCATTTTTCTATCACTGGCTGTTATCCTGTCAACGGTTGTAAAGTCTTCTGATGCTGCACCTGCGGTTCCTGCGGCTGCAAGTGCCAATTTCCCGGGGCCGATATTACAGCGATTCCTTGACGGGCCTATGCGTGAGGTCAAAGAGATAGTGTTTGCCGTACGTGTACCCGGTCGCGACCACTGGTATGTCACTTTCAGCAATTATTCGGATTTCTCCGATAGTCCGGCGCAGAAGCTTGGATTCAAGAATGAGGAGGGTGTCTACTGGGGCTACGGAGATGGCGGGCGGTTGTGTGCGATGGATTTGCGTTCCGGGAAAATCCGTGTGCTGCTTAACGATCCCAAGGGTGGGGTTCGTGATCCACAGCTTCATTACGATGGCACTAAGATTCTTTTCTCATACAGAAAAGGCGGCACGCATCCGTTTCATCTTTACGAAATCAATACCGATGGAAGCGGGCTGCGCCAGCTCACCGACGGGCCTGACGATGATATCGAGCCGACTTATTGTCCCGACGGAAGCATTGTTTTCGGTTCGTCCCGGTGCCGGCGTTTTGTGAATTGCTGGTACACGCGTGTTGCCACATTACACAGGTGTGATGGGGATGGAAAGAACGTCCGAATGCTGTCCTCGAATAATGATCATGACAATACACCCTGGATGCTGCATGACGGACGTATTTTGTATATGCGCTGGGAGTATGTGGACAGAAGCCAGGTGCATTTCCATCATTTATGGACAACATTTCCGGACGGCACGTCCCAGATGGTTTTCTATGGCAATCAGCATGGTGGTATTACGATGCTCGATGCAAAGTCGATCCCTGGATCAGAGAAGATTGTTTCTATTTTCTCGCCGGGTCATGGGCGGCCGGAACATCTGGGGCCTGTGACTATTGTTGACCCGCGGCTTGGCCCGGATGACCGTTCTGCTGCCAGGCAGGTGGGAAAGGTGACAGACTGGAAAGATCCCTATGCATTCAGTGAGAACTGTTTCCTTGTGGCCCATAAAAAGGGAATATTTGTAATGGACGGCAACGGGGATGCAGAGTTGATTTATCAGTTGCCTGCCGATGAAGGTGATTTCCAGTGCCATGAACCTCGCCCGATTATGCCGCGTCCCCGCGAGAAGATCGTGCCTGACCGGACAAATCTTGCCAAGTTGACGGGAGAACTGTTCCTTCAGGATATTTATCACGGTCGTAACATGGCCGGTGTCAAACGTGGTGAAATAAAGAAACTGCTTGTTCTTAAGCAGCTGCCAAAACCGATCAATTTCTCGGGAGGCATGGAACCGCTTACAATAGGGGGATCATTTACCCTTGCCGAGATTGTAGGGGAGGTGCCGGTGGAGCCTGATGGTACGGTCCTCATGGAAGTTCCTGCCATGCAGTCACTGTTCTTTGTTGCGCTCGACAAGAATGACATCGCAGTAAAGCGGATGCACAGTTTCGTTACCGTTCAGCCTGGTGAGGTCACCGGATGTGTGGGTTGCCACGAGCAGCGACAGACTACCCTGCCTGTGGGTTCCAAGCGTTCTGAAGCGATGCGACGTGGTTCGGTTCCGGTTATTCCAATAAAAGATGTTCCATGTGTTCTTGATTATCCCAGGGATGTTCAGCCGATTCTCAACAGGCACTGTGTTTCCTGCCATAACCCGGACAAACGGAGTGGTGGTGTCGACCTTTGTGGAGATAAAACTGCGATGTATACGGTCAGTTACTGGACAATGCGGACACGTGATCTTGTCAATGATGCGCGTAACGAGCCGCGTGGCAACCGGGACCCGTATACGTATGGTTCCGCCACCAGTCGGTTGATGAAAAAGATAGATGGAAGTCATAACAAGGTGTCTCTCACTGATCTCGAGCGCAAGACGGTCCGCCTCTGGATTGAAACCAGTGCCACGTATCCCGGAACATATTCCGCCCTGGGGTGTGGTTCATACTATGTCGGACTGCCTACCGGAGAGATGACGAAGCGATGCGGTTCCTGCCATACGGAGAAAGTCAAAGACAGGAAGGGTAAGGTTCAGCCGCGGCTTGTGTTTGGTGATGACTGGGGCTGGCGGACCGAACCGTTCTGTAATATTTCCAATCCTGAGAAGTCGTTAATGCTCAGGGCTCCGCTGGTAAAGGAAGCAGGCGGCTTTGCATTGTGCGAAGAAGTTGTTTTCAAGGATGCCAATGATCCTCTCTATAAGCATATTCTGGCTTCAATCCGGAATGCGCATGACAGGCTCATGGCGGGAAAGCGGTTTGATATGCCTGGCTTCCGTCCAAATGAGCATTATATACGTGAAATGCAAAGGTTTGGATTCCTGCCAAAAGACCTCTCGCCTGATGCCCTGGTAGATGTGTATGCAACAGACCGGGCATACTGGGATTCGTTTAACTATCGTCCTGCACAAGTCCAGCTGTCGTCCCGCTGATTTTCAGGTGCGGCTTTGTCTGGCCGTTTTTTGGGAGTAAATCATATTTGTGGGTAAGAAGAAGAGGCAGGTGGCATTTTGCGGATAAGCCGGCAAGCCTTCGTCAGGACATTTCGGCTGAGGACCCCGCCTTTGCTGAGAAGCTTCGGCGGGCAGGCAAACTCCACCTGTAGTGTGCGCTGTCCACAGCGCATCCTTCCACCTGCGATTTCCATTCCGCGTAGACGCGGAAAAATGTAGAATGACCCACATTTTTGAATTACATCCCCGTACCGATTTTATTGTATTATAAATTCGAATTGAAAGGTGATTTATGATGAAGAATGTATATATGCTCTTTGCAGAGATGGTTGTTTTTCTGCTGCCTGTTTTGTCAGGTGCTGTGACTCCTCTTGCTCAGGATTATGTCGTTGTTTATGAATCTCCAGACCCGCTTGGAATCTATTGTTATACGCCCGGCCTTGCCGTTCTTCCGGGCGGACGTCTGGTTGCTACGATAGACAGGGGCGGGCCGGGGATAAAGAAGGGGGATCTGCGGGGCAAGGTTTTTACTTCTGATGATGGTGGAAAAACATGGATCCATCGTGTTGATTTTCCGTTCCAACATGCAAGACCCTTTGTTGCTGGTAAATCGCTGTATGTACTTGGTCAATCAGGTGACCTGATAATAATTCGTTCGGACGATAACGGAATGACCTGGTCTCAGTCGTCCAACCTTTCGAGCAATCAGCATTGGCATCAGTCCGCCTGTAATGTCCATTATGCGAATGACTGTATCTATCTCGTCATGGAGAGGAGGATTACCAACGATATCAAGTCGTGGCCTGTAGGCGAACTCGCGCCGGTGCTGATACGTGGCAAGACCGGAGAAGATTTGACTAAACGTGAGAATTGGACTTTTGCATCCGAGTTGTCGTTCCGGAACACGATCCCAAATATAGAAAAAGATCCTGCGATCGATTTCTTCGGTGTGCCGTTCTTTTCTTCGGAGTATCCGCGTGGTTCAATGCCTGCGCCCAAGCGCAACAGCGCTCCTATAGGATGGCTGGAAACCAATGTGGTACAGTTTCGTGATCCGAACCACATATGGTTTGATCCGAAGGGAAAAACTTTTCACCTCTGGGCGCGTACACATACCGGGGGGACTGGCTATGCGGCAATTGCAAAAGTGGTTGAAGGCGACGATGGCACGATGAAGACAATGCTGGAGACCGTCCCGTCCGGAAAGAAGATGCTGTTTGTGCCATGCCCGGGAGGACAGATGCGGTTTCATGTTCTCTACGACGAACAAACAAAGATGTTCTGGTTGTTAAGTTCGCAGGCCACTGATTCAATGACGCGCGTGGACCGGCTTGAAGAGGAGCGCTATAATCTGCCCAATAATGAGCGCCACAGGTTGCAGCTGCATTTTTCCAGGAACATGGTGGACTGGCAGTTTGCTGGTATTGTTGCAATAGGGCCATCGCCCAAGCAGTCGCGTCATTACGCAAGTATGGTGATTGCCGGAGAAGACCTGTTGGTTCTTTCGCGAAGCGGCGATGCCCGCGCTTCATGTGCGCACAATGGAAATTTGATTACGTTCCACCGTGTAAAGGATTTCAGGTCCCTGATTTATTAAGACTTATTTCGGCTTACTAAACGACAGGCGTCCGCCATGCTTGAGGTCCCATGTCTCGCCCAATGTCCCGGCCCATTGTACGAACTGGTTGTCTTCGCTCCTGTAGACGGTAATGTTCATTGGAATATTGGCTTTATCTACAGGTGTGAAGCGGAGTGCTGAAAGTGGAATGCTCCATTCGGCGCGCCACAGTTGTTTGTCGACCATGGCGGCGTATTTTACGGCCCCGGCAAAAGATTTAGCTTCACTCTCTGATGCGCCGCCAATGGAGAGGCTGTCAAGCTTGCCATCGGTAAGTCCCCTCAATACGTATGTAACCGGTTGTCCGTCGGCCTTTTTGCCTTCCATGGCTATTTCAATGCTTTCGTCCTTGCCCCAGATTGTTCCGAGTTTACGGTCTTCCGGGAACATGCTGACGGTAGTAATGCCAATGTATAAATTGGTTGTGTCGGTGCAAAGTTTTGCCATTACAGGTGCTCCGCGAGCCCTGCGCTGATCCGGCAGCTCACCCAATCCGATTCCACCCGATGGCCATTCTTCACCGTCAAGTTTTCCGTCAATGACGGGTGGCTTGGTTATTAAAGTAACATTGCCGTAAATTGGTTTTTCCCGTGGCTTACGCGGTTCGACCGGCATGGCGTCGGAAATGGTAGGCGTCGTTTCGCCAGCCTGGACGATCAGGTTACTGCTCCATTCGACAATTCCGTCCGGGTCATTGATTTTCAGTTTTCCGTTCAAATGCAACATGTTGCCTGTAACTTTCCCGCCGGAACTTCGGGCAAATGAAATATCCATATCACCATCGGAAATAAAAACGTTGTTACGCAGCACGCAATTTAGGGTCATATGGTTATGGCATGGCCGCTTTACGCCTATGGAAACATTGTTTTCCACTATACAGTCACGGGATTTCTCATCCATGTAATACGAGGAAACTCCGTATCCCTTGCCAACTTCGATAATGTCACGAACCACGTTGCGCCGGATGATGGCGCCTTTTGCTCCGCCATAAATGGCTGCACCGTCATGTAATTCCTGCATGCAATGGTGGATGAGGTTTTCTTCGACAACGATGTTGAC
>Ga0156394_1148_pt1 | contig 10932 bp, 11 predicted proteins | sample RifOxyA3_FD_108038 | JGI IMG/M metagenome (GOLD analysis project Ga0156394, IMG submission 108038) | Lentisphaerae bacterium RIFOXYA12_FULL_48_11 | reverse complement strand
CTATGATAATAGCCCTGCCATAATCCTGCAAAGCCCCGGCGAGAATTTCTGAAGCAGAAGCACTGAACCGATTGGCAAGAACAACCAGCGGACCAGCGTATGCAACCGATGGATCCCGGTCCGACAGAACGATAGGCACGGAGCGAATTGATCCTCCTTCTGCAACCTGCACCACAGGCCCCATGCTGATGAACAAGCCCGTCATCCCGACAGCTTCAGGCAGATATCCACCACCGTTATTCCTGAGATCAAGAATAACTCCTTCCACGCCCTTGCTCTTGAGATCTTCCAATGCCGCTTCAACATCGGCGACAGAACTCCTGGGTTGAACACCATCATCGGCCCTTCCCTTGATATCCGCATAAAAAGCAGGGAGAGTAACCACGCCAAATTTATGAACCACCCCTTCACCATCGGCAATCTGCTCCACCCTGTGTTTCGCTGCAGATTCCTCAAGTTTCACCTCACCCCTGATCAGATCAACATTCTTGGTTGTCGTACCGGCAGGATCGGCGGCAGGTATCACTACAAGGGTAACCTTTGTATCTTTAGGGCCCCGGATAAGTTTCACAATTTCTCGCAAAGGCAGGTGCAGAATGTCTTTGGGCTGATCATCGCCCTGTCCTACGGCAATGATCTTATCACCCGGGACAAGCTTGATGCTCCTCTTGTCTCTGTCCGCAGGACCACCAGGAATCACCCGCATTATCTTCGCGGCACCGTCTTCCGATCCAAGCAGAGCGCCAATCCCCACAAGGGATAATTTCATTTCAATATTAAAATCCTCTAGAACACTTGGTGACATATAATCGGAATGTGGATCATATGCATGCGCCACCGCAGAAAGGTATCGCTGCAAGACCCATTCCGCATCGCTGTCCTCAATGACCGTAGAGAACTGCTTGTACCTGGTCTTGATCATTTCCTGAGGAGTCGGAACTTTGGCTTTACTGACGGCATTGGTATCTGCCGATTGCGTATTCTTCACAGGTTTGTCGACAACTTCAATTCCGACAATCCTCTGGACATAGTCGTTTTTGATCCTTTTGCGCCAGAGCTCATTCCATTCTGTTTCATCTTTCGGCCAAGGCGCTTCTTTCCTGCTTAAATTATATATTTCATCCCTCTCCAGCTCGAACCCTTTGTCAATAAGTTCATTGACGTACTGGCATCGGTTGCGCATGCGCTCTTTGAAGACGGCAAAAGCTTCATATGCAAAGCCTATGTCTCCCTCTTTCAGTCTCGAACCGATGGTCTGTTCATCTTTCCTGAATCTCTCGATATCCGAAGCCAGGAAATATACCCGTTCATAATCCAGAGACGAAAGGTAGTTGGTCCATATCCTGGAAGAGATCGTGGAATCGATTTGCGCCCTGGAAATATGCTCGCGCGGAAGCTCCTGGGCCAGCCGTTTTGCTATTTTTGAATAATCAGGTAACGGCTTTAATGGCACCCGCTCCGCTGACAGGACATTCAGCGAAACAAACAACACGAATATACCGAACAGAATGCGCAATATGTGAAGCATGTTAACCTTTCCCGGCAATACTGGACAAACGCCCTCAAAGCCCCTGAAAATGGAAACTTCGACATTACGACCTGTTATGGTCGTAGAAAAACTTTTTTCGCCAGATATTCTCGTTTCCTTCTTCCGCAAAAACAAGCGTTTTCTCCGGAATTCTGCTGTTTTATCCGCAAAGACAAGGCCATCAAGCGCCATATGACTCTTCACAGAAATGATTTGATATCAGCTCCTGGAAGGAACAAACATCTTTTAAGCCAAACTTTGAACTTTGCTACATAACTTGTTGATGTATATTCTAGGACAGATGAAACAGAAAGATACTTTTGATGTTATTACCAGCATGTGGGCCGTGATAACCGACGCCATTGCCATATATGCCGGATTCATGCTGGCAACGTGGATACGTTTTGACAGCGGCTGGATTCCCGTCAGATTCGGCGAACCTGTAAATTTATACGAGATTTACTGTAAAGGCGCACTTGTCGCCACAGTCCTATGCCTGATTGTCTTCAAAATCCTTGGATTATTTGTAAGGCCGCAGATGGGTTCTTTCGCAAACAAGATTCCACGGCTGGTACGTGCGACAGGGATAGGGATTCTGGCAACCATCGTACTGGCCTTCGCAGTGCGAAATAGGATTTTTGATTACTCAAGCGGTGTGCTCATCATCTCCTTCATGACCGTGGCGCTCCTTCTGGTCATCTTACGTTACATAATGTTTCGCGTTGAATGGAACGCGTCGAGACACAGCCGAGACACAAACCAGATCCTCATCATCGGAACCGATTCAGTGGCAGCCCACCTTCAGCGCACACTCAAGAAAGAGGTCATGCTCAGGGCAAAAGTGGCAGGATTCCTTCGTACAAACGCTTCAGAGCCGGACAAAGAGATCCAACCCGAACAGATAAAAGGTAAAATTGAGGATATTGAAGCACTGATAGATAAACATCCTGTCGACCAGATAATTCTCACCGATTCAGGCCTGGGACATAAACGTATCGTTGACCTAATCATGCTATGCGACCGCAACCTGATCACCTTCAACATGGTCCCCGACCTGTTTCGGATAATAACCAGCAGCATGGACATGCAGTCTCTCAACGATATCCCACTGCTCGGCATGAGCAAATGGCCGCTTGACCTATTCTGGAACCGAACACTGAAAAGGGCAGAAGATGTTGCGGGCGCAATAGTGGGCCTGATCATAGCCACGCCGGTCATCGGGATAGCATCAATCTTTATCAAAAGCAGCTCGCCTGGCCCGGCATTTTACCGCCAGGAACGGTGCGGGGAAAACGGGAAAGTCTTCAATCTTTACAAGCTCAGGACAATGCCGGTCGACGCCGAGAAAGAGTCAGGCCCTGTCTGGACTGTGGAAAACGACCCGCGCCGAACAAAGATCGGAACATTCCTGAGACAATACAACCTGGATGAGTTACCCCAGCTCTGGAATGTCCTAACAGGAGAAATGAGCCTTGTTGGACCGCGTCCAGAACGGCCCCATTTCGTGGAGAAATTCAAGGAAGACGTCGGCAGATACATGTGGCGGCACGTTTCCAAGCCTGGCATGACCGGATGGGCACAGGTTAACGGCTTACGCGGCAATACAAGCATTGAAGAACGGATCAAGTATGACCTGTACTACCTCGAAAACTGGTCACTCGCACTTGATTTCAAAATAATTCTGCGAACAGTATTTGCCAGGGAAAACGCATATTGATATGGTCGCCAATCGTTACAAAGGAAATTGATGGAAATTAACATCATAGACATTTTCAGAAACGTGAACTTCTGGTCGCCATTTCTCGCATGGATGATCGCCCAATTGACGAAGATGCTAAACGCGTTCCTGAAAACAAAAAAAATGGATTTCCGCTACATTGTCAGTACAGGAGGAATGCCAAGCGCTCATTCGGCAATGGTGACAGGGCTGGCGACATCGATAGGAGTCAACTGCGGATTCAAGTCGCCGATTTTCGCACTCAGCATGGCGTTTGCGCTGCTCACGATGTTTGACGCCTCAACCGTGCGTCGTGCCGCCGGAGAACAGGCAAGGCTGCTGAATGAAATGGTTGATGAATTATTCAAACAGCACAGATTTTCCGAAGTAAAGCTGGCAGAACTTCTAGGGCACACCAGGCTGGAAGTATTCCTCGGCATGATAATCGGAATATTTGTAGCACTGATCGTAAATTCTCTTACGACCTCAATGTACTCGCCCTAACTCTTCTGTTCTTCTTGTTTCTCGGGCTTCACTGAATCCTCTTCTGCCACGGCATTGACAGCCTCATCTTTGGCCTTGTTGAATTCCTTTATACTGCGGCCGAGAGAACGCGCAAGCTCGGGCAGTTTTTTACCTCCGAAGAGAAGCAATACGATAATAAGAATAATAATCAATTCCTGAGGACCTAATCTACCCATGTTTATTCTCCTTTAGCATGAAATTTGAGCACGGACCAGAGCGCATTACCCGTACCATTCAACAACATCTTTAATTCCACAGAAATTACCAGTTATCAATGCTCTGGATGATAACGCTGGCCGATGAATATCGCAGAAAGAAGCGTAAAAATATATGCCTGCAAAAATGCTATAAAGACCTCAAGGAGATAAATTCCAAGAGCCATGGCGACACTTGGCAGGGCAACATATCCAAAAATAACCACCAGTCCGAGCAGGTTAAAAAGAACTATATGACCAGCCAGCATATTAGCAAACAAACGAATTGCCAGTGCACCAGCCTTGATGAACAATCCAAGAAGCTCTATCGGGACAAGAACAATCAACACCCACCACGGAATACCATGTGGAATGAACCCCTTAAAGAAACCAAGCACACCGGTCCGATACATCGCCCCGAATATCATGAAGAACAAGGTTATGCACGCCAGCGTCCCGGTTACCGCCAGGTTACTTGTTGCGGCGGCAAGCCCGGGAACAAGGCCAACAAGGTTCATCGTCAGAATAAAAAAGAAAAACGTGCAGAACAATGGCGCCATTTTTCTTCCATCATCAGGACCAAGATAGGCAATCGCAATATCATTACGGACAAAAGCAACAAAAGATTCCAGAAGGTTGGTAAACCCGGAAGGCACGGCCTGCTGTTTTTTATACAACAGCCCAAACGACAACAGAAGCAGGAAAGCAGAAAATATAAGCATGAGACCATGCAGGCTGACAAAAGATGGAAGGTCAAAACTGACTTTAGGGAAAGGCATCATGCCGTGCGAATCACTGACATGGTGCATGATGAATCCCTGTACAGCATCCATCTTCATTTGCACAGATGAAACAGCCGCCGTAACCGCTGCATTTGTGTTGACGGCCATCTCGCTCATTTCTGCTGCATGCTCCTCAGGTTAACAACGTTCATCCTTACGGTCTCGACAATCATAAAAACAAAATAACTCACCAGGAAAACCAGCACAAAAGGTTCAAACCTGATCAAATACGTCAATTTAACGGAAAGGATAATAACAAGAACCGCAAGAACACGCAACACATTGCCTACGGCACCCCATGCAATAAAACCATGGCGCTGCCTCTTCATGGCAATCACGTTAATTCCCATGGAAAACAGCGCATTCGTAGATGCCAACCCCCACCCCGAAATGAAATCCACAGATGATACAATTCCAAAAATCATTTTCGCAGTAATAAAAGACACCGTCAGGGAAATAAAGCAACTCATGAGCCAGCCGGTCCATGCGCCCTCAGAAAGTTCTGGCTTACCTGTAGCCACATTCTCCTGCCCACGGTCACTCATTAGATCAGAATCACTCATAATTCCCCGGGTACATTACCCTTATTATCCTTGTCGTCATCATCTGCAGAGTTCAACAGCCTTATTACCTTCCATATTTCATAAGCCCCATAAACAAGCCCAAGACCCATTCCGCACAGCGTCCAGAAGAATCCACCCCCCAGATTCTTGTCGGCATAATAACCAAGAAAAGTAAACAATCCCATACCAACCGCTAGATTGGTTCCAAGAGTTATGGCCTGGCTGGCTTTCCGCAAGAAATCGCTATTTTTCTTTTCCCTGATCTTGTCATGTTTATGTATTTCAGGCTCCAGCGACATGGAGTTGATTAAAAGGGGTAACTCACTGCTTGTCAAGAAGCCTGCAGGGGGTATATCATAGATCCGGAAGGTCATTAGAAAAAGACAGGTTTGGTTTGTGGAGGAACTGACAAATGGACAACGATGCTTATGTCGCTCCTGAGGATATTTGCGGCCGAATAGGCGAAATCAGGTTTTTCGAGGATTTTATCAAAAACAGGGACGGAGTCCGCGACCAAGCCGGAATTGGACTGCCTTTTGTTACAATTTCAAGGGAAGCCTCCTCAGGGGGCCATCTCCTTTCACATGTCCTAATGTCTGATTTCTTGAAGCAGGAAGACTACAGTGGCCTGTTCAAAGACTGGCACATATTTGACAGGCAATTATGCGAAGCTGTCGCCCAGAATGCACAGATGCAGAATTCCGTGGAACAGTTGCTACACGAGAAATATCATTCCGAATTCAAGGACTTCATCGACAGTTTGTTTACTGGCCAATCCGACAAGTATACCCTTCACAAAACGACATCGAGAATCATCCATATGCTTGCCAGCATTGGCAAAGTCATAATTGTGAATTCCAGCGCATGTTGTGTCACAAGAGACCTGAAGTCAGGCATACATATCCGGCTCGTTGCGCCGGAATTGAAGCGAACTGCATGGATGATGAAGCGTTTCAACATGAATAAAGCCGATGCCATGGAAGCTATAGCCGAACAGGATCTTTGCCAGAACAAACTGATCAAACAGTATTTCAACAAGAATGTCGAAGATCCTCTGCTCTACGATACCATCTGGAATACTGCACGGGTGGAAATGCATGAGATCTCACATGCGATTATTGACATGATACGTGACCGTGCAAGAAGGCTGAGAGAAGTTACCTGAACAGAAAAGCCGGCAGAGATCAATGACAAAGCCCCGGATTCTTATTCTACGTGGAGGTGCCATTGGCGATTTCATTTTCACCCTCCCTGCACTCCGGGCATTGCGTGCACAATGGCAGGAGAGTTACATAGAAATTACCGGCTATCCTCATATCGCACAGCTGGCACTCGCCGGAGGCATGGCTGATTTGGTATCATCGCTCGACAAGGCAGAGATCGCTCGCTACTTCTCCCTGAAACCTTCCATTCCACGCGAGCAGGCAGATTACATCAAGTCTTTTGACATTATTATCTCATACCTGTTCGACCCGGCTGGAAGCGTAACAAAAAATCTTTTATCTATAGGAGCCAAACAAGTCATTTACGGCTCACCGGTAGTCAAAGCCGGACACGCAGTTGACTCTTTGATGAAACCATTGGAGAAGCTTGCAATCTACCCCGAAAACAACGAAACACCCATCCTGAACCTCCAGGAGTCACGGAAAGAATATGGTCGCAAAATTCTTGAGAAAATAGGTCGCCAGGTGCTTGCAATACACCCCGGCAGCGGAAGTCCGGCAAAAAACTGGCCACTTAACCGGTTCATCTCTCTGAGCAGGAAAATATCAGGTTCCGGCAGATTCGAACCGATCTTTCTTATTGGTGAAGCTGATGCAGAAATCGCCACCACTCTTTCAAAAAATAAAATCGCAGTCCCAATATTGTCCGGATATTCACTTGTTGATCTTGCAGGAATTCTGTCGGCATGTTGCGGCTACATCGGTAATGACTCCGGCATAACGCATCTGGCCGCCTCGCTTGGAATCCCGGTGGTTGCTATTTATGGACCGACCGATCCGGCAATGTGGGCACCTCGTGGACCAAACACACAAATAATAGCATCAAGTAATAGAAGCGAAAAACGTTTGGCAGAGATCTCTGAAGAACGCGTACTGGAAGCGTTGGCCCAATCACAGGCCAGCAACCTCTGAATGTTCAACGTAGAATTGCATGCCTGTTGCAACAATTTCTCAACTCAGTACTTGAAGCAACTGCCGCCGATATACTCACGAAGGATGGAATCACGCGGAATAACCCTGTCTGGAGCTGAAAGAAAGTTGACCAGGAATTCCGACAGCCGCCTCACCTCGGCATATTCGGGGCAGGAAGGTTTCACCTCCATAAGGAGTGGTTCAACAAGCGGTTTCAAAACAGCAAGTTCATAATCCAGAGCCGAGTTGAAAACCGCATTCGCTTCACGCTGGAAAGGGAATATCCATGCCTTTTCCCCTCTTCGAACCGATGGCCATAACTGGATTGTCTCCATCGCCGAATGTCCCCTGAACTTATTGTCCCGCACCATCCTCCTCATCAGCCTGTTGTCAGTGGTAGAGATCCTGTTGTTAGAATCAAGATTAAGCTGGGTCAACGCGCTTATGTAAATCTTGAACTTGTTTGCAGCCGGAACCATCTGTGTCAGACGCGGGTTCAGACCATGTATACCCTCTATAATGAGTATCTGATCCTCGGCAATTCTGATCTTCGTGCCACGGTACTCGCGGTGTTTCTCTTCGAAGTTGAATACAGGAGCCTCAATCTCCCCGCCCTGCACCAGCGTCAACAGGTCCCTGTTGAACAGCTCAAGATCCACAGCCTCCAGATGCTCATAGTCGAGCTTACCATCCTCGTCCCGAGGATTCTTTTCAGGACCCACAAAGTAATCATCCGTAGCAAGTGTCACCGGACGAAGCCCGTTGACATTGAGGTGTGTTGTCAACCGCTTGGCAAAAGTGGTTTTACCAGCCGATGAAGGACCTGCAATGAGAACCAGTTTTATCTGTTTTCTTCCCTCGGAAATCATGTCGGCAATCTTTGAGATTTTCTTCTCATGCAGGCCTTCGCTGGTCAAAATGAAATCCTCTATCTCGCCTTTTGCAATAATCTCGTTCAGACGACCAACGGTATCTACCCCAAGCACGCGCCCCCACTGCTTGTGCTCCTGGAAAACCTGGAAAAGATGGGGTTGATCTTCAAATGGAGGAAGCACTTTCATTTCAAGCCGGTCAGGAAGGTGCAGAACAAATCCCGGCTTATAGGTAATTAACTTCCACTGTTGAAGGACTCCTGTACTGGGAACAAGCGGACCGTGAGAAAGATCGGAAAAACCCTTGCAATAATGGATTACTATGTGCGGAGGATTGCGGTATCTCAAAAGATTAAGCCTGTCATGCTGCCCCGACGTCTCAAACGCCTCGACAGCGTCGGTGTATGAGACTTTCCGACGCTCAATCGTTATATCCTCTTTTACTATCTCATGCATCCTCGCTTCTATTGCCGCGACCTGATCACAGGTTATTCCTTCCGGGCCGGCGGCGTTCTTCTTAAAGCTGCAGTACAATCCCTGCCCGAAAGAATGTTCAACGGACAGCACGGCATCCGGATAAAGCTCCCGGACGGCCTTGGCGAGCAGAAAACAGAGGGAATGCCTGTAAATGCGCCAGCCATGCGGATCAGCAGCGGTAATGAATCGCACTGTGCTGTTGAAAGACAGAGGGTAAGACAGCGATGAAGCATCATTGTTTACCATCGCCCCGATATAAGGCAACTCCGATGGACCTGCATGATCCCTTATCAACGAGCCAACTTCACTACCAACCAGACATCTAACGATCGAACCGTTTTCGAAAGTCACGGTAATTTTGTTCATCAATTATGGCTTCCTCCTGTTGTAAACACCGAACTCCCTGACAGTATCGAACATTGCCAGGACGTTTTCAACAGGAGTTTCTTCAAGAATTGTGTCATGACTGGCACCAGCAACATAACCGCCGCCCGACATCATTATACCAAGGACTCTCCTGGTTTGTTCAAGAACCGTCCTCGGTTGTCCATCGATCAAAACGTGATGAGAGTCAATCCCGCCGTTGAACAGCAGTTTCTTTCCAAACTTCTGCTTGAGCTCAGCAAGATCCATCCCCCGACATGAAGGCTGGACGGCATGTAATCCATCCAAACCTGCTTCAACCAGCATCGGGATCAGCGGAGCTACCCCCCCACAGCAGTGCATCTGCACCTTTAGCTTGTAAGCGTGACCAAGATCGATGAGCCTTTTAAAATGCGGCAGGAGAAAACGATCAAATAGTTCAGGCCCCAACAGTGGCCCAGTCTGACTGCCAAGGTCATTGCCTATGAAGAAAATATCCATGACATCACCTGCAGCATCAAACATCCGCTGACTCACCGCGGCATAGTAATCAACCAGGTACTTCATCACGGCATCAACCAGTTCAGGTTCATCATACATTTTCATGTAAAGATTTTCCATACCGAACAGGTCTATTGCATCATGCCAGAATGGCGACCAGTCACCGCCCAGAATGGCATAATCTCCATTATATGCCTGAGCTGCATCCTTTATCTTCGAAACATCCATCCACTTTGGATCCGGCCACGGATAATCATAAACATCCCTGAGTGTTGCGCTGGCGAGAGGATGATTAATAGGCTGTCCATACCCAAGCCCATGCCGCTCAACACCGAAAACGGTCCTGGAGGCTGCGCCCTCAGAAAGAGTAAAATGCGGACCAACATATTCCGCGAAAACGCGCCTGAAGTCATCCATGAACCTTACTCGCAATGCTTCGTCATTAAGTTTTAGCTCACGCTTGGCTTTTGCCCAGAACTCTTCGGATGCTCCACACCACATGGGAACTCGGTCCGGTTCCTGGTGATTAAATGCGGCCAGTACTCTGTCTCTTGAGATCATTTGCAGTGAAAAACCTCCTCCATGGCAACCCACCACTCGCCTTTCTTCCTGCTCTTAAGCGGCTTCTGGCAAGGGATACAAAAAGTCCACCATCTCTGTGTTTCAGGATCAGCCGCCATTTTTAACATATCGGCTTTGAAATTCTCACCAATATATTCAAAGTAACTGAAAAGATAAAAGTCCCTGCCGAGCTTATGGAGGTAAATGGAATAATTACGGATATTGCATTTCCAGATCATTTTCAGCACACCCGGCCAGACAGCAGCATGCAGCTTCTTGTACTCCTTGACTTTAGCTGCCCTGAGTCCTATCACCATGCCATATCTAGTCATCGTACCCCTCCTTGCTTTAATCGAGAACCATCTCATCCATGCAGGCGTCAAACATTCTGACTGCCCAGGTAATTACCATAGGTCAGCGCCATTATCGCAAGCATCAGTACGGCAAGAGCCACTCCGATCGTAGCTTTGGTGCTATGCCGACACTCCTTCCACTCGCGGAACAATACTGCAACCGCATTACTGAACAAAACCAGCATAATCATATGAATCGCCCAGCTCGTAAACTTGTACTCGCCCATTCGTACATGGCCCAGATTGTAGAAAAAAAACTGACCGTACCACAAAACTCCGGTCAAGGCTGCCATGCCGAAGTTGAGCGGCAGGCTTGCCTTTTCCTGTCCAGCAGGCAGCTCAACCAGCTCACCAAGAGTCT
>Ga0156394_1146_pt1 | contig 10938 bp, 8 predicted proteins | sample RifOxyA3_FD_108038 | JGI IMG/M metagenome (GOLD analysis project Ga0156394, IMG submission 108038) | Lentisphaerae bacterium RIFOXYA12_FULL_48_11 | reverse complement strand
GCCGCCAGCTGTACCATACGCCTGATCCACTCGGTATTTTCCTGGGACCCATACCTTACAAAACCCGGCTTCAGTCCGGCCAATCCCCACCCTTCGTAATGTCCGAAAAGCTTATCAATATCGTGGGCACGCAGCGTCTTACCCGCCTCAATATAGAGCGCCAGGCCCATCCTGCGCTCCTTCAGGTATTTAACCAATTCGGCAACATCCAGATCGACCTGTGTCACACTCTTCCAGTCGGCCCGGTAAGGAACCGGCCCCTTGGCTGCTTTGTAAGGATCCGCCTCTGTATTAGGAACCCAATCGGTATTCGCTGCCATGTTCGGCATTGTTTTCCGAAAAGTCTCACGTTCCTTTTCCGTCCACGACCACTCTGTGCCATACCAGCCCCAGTCCAACTGCATATACCTGAACCCGTTGGTATAAGATATATCAGCAAGCTTTTTTAATTCGGCCATCTTCAGGGGACAAGCCCCTTCATTACTTATCGTTTTGCCCGGAACAATCCAGCTGGTATCGTCAATTGCACACGGAGGATTAAGATTAAGCACAAGGTGTTCATGCTCAATAAGTTTACCTTCGTTTTCTCCAAGCAGGATAATACGCCATGGGCTCGAGAAACCTGATGTCACCTCCGCTTTCCCTGCTATCCCTGCCGCCAGCGTACCGTCAGCAGTCTTTGTCAGCGACATCCGGGGATAATTTACCACACAGGCTTCCAGCACCGAAGCAAACCCGCCAGGGATACTCATTGTCAGCGGCACCTTGGCACCCTTCTTGACATCGGGGATTGCCAAAGGCTCAGTCGGGAATGTCTGTTCTCCACCGTAAATCGGATAGGCCATACAACCCTGCACAAAACGGAACTCCGTCTTCTCTCTTTCAATCTCGAAACTTTTGCCGGCGGTAGAGTCCGGCAGGTTGTATCGGAATGCTACACCTTCATCATAAGCCCGCAATTCAACATTTAGAAGTCTGCCCGCTTTCCCCGCCTCCGCCAGCTCAACAACCATTCCATTAAAATTGTCAGGAATCACCTGACGTTCCCCGTAAAGAGGCTGCCAGGACAAACGTTGCTTGTTATTGGAAACTCTTATTACCCGGAAACCACCAGTGAAAGGATCTTTCAGCTCAAGGCCCAGCACTGAGTTCTGCACAATTTCTCTCCCTCGATACGAAACAGAATAACAGGGATTTGCTTCGCGAATAAGAAATTCAACCCTTATGGCCTGATCGGGTGACTGAACTTCAATTCTGGCCGGGATATCTCCGCCCTGCTGAGCACAGGCCAACATGCCAATACTAAAGAAACACACGCTTATTCCGATACCAATTCTCATATTATTTCTTTCCGAACTTATTCAAGTATCCAGCCGCCATCCACAATGCAATTATGACCAGTCGATGCTCGACTTACATTGCTCAGATAGAACAGGATATGATTTGCGATATCAGCCGGGGATATCTTGATCTTGATTGACTGCTGTTTTGCAAGATAATCCAGGTTTTTAGCCCCATCTTTACCCGTGAAATAATCAGAAATCTGCCTTTCAGTGAATATCCAGCCCGGCGTCACCGCATTAATACGAATGTTCTCCCTGCCAAGTTCCCTGCTCAAGCCGGTTGTCAGTCCTAGAATCCCGGCTTTGGTCGCAGAATATGGCGCACGACCGGGAACTCCCAGGCGGTAATTGATCGAAGATACATTGACAATAGAACGACCCAAACCGCGTCGAAGCATCGGTAAAGCATGTTTAATCACGAAGTAGTATGCTCGCAGGTTCAGATCGATCAACTCATTCCACTGCTCTATCTTTATTTCATCAATCTGGTATTTAGGGTCCATACCGGCCACATTCACAACATAGTCCAGACTGATAGTTTCGGCGGATATTTTGTCAAAAGCATTTAGAATTGAAGATGTATCGCGCAGGTCACATTTTAAGAGCGTAAACCGACTGTTTTTCAGACCACTCTCCGTACGATCCAACCCGAATACATTAACTTTATTAGCAAGCAAGCCCTGAACAGTCGCCAACCCGATCCCACAAGAAGACCCTGTAACCAAAGCATTTCGGCCCCTAAGATCCAAAAGCTGAAACTTTTCCGCCGTAGATTCAATCCATGTTTCTTTTTGATTCATTTGTTTATCGATTCGCTTTGTTAGTTAGAACTCAACTGTTCAATTCAATCCGCCAGCGAGTTGTATCATTTCCGGCCAATGTTGTCTCAACATGAGACAATAAAAATATATCTTTTACCATCCCGATCTTCCATTTTCTCAGCAACCCTTGGAATTATAATCATTCTTAATTCTGGCACAACTTTTGCTGATTATAACTTCCTAAAAGACCTCATGAGAATAAATATTTCGTTAGTATCAATTATAGCAGTTTTTTTATCATGTAATGCACTTCTGGCCGAAGAGCTAACTGTTTACGGATCACGTATAGCAGCCAATATTCTTTTGACACCCTATAAGAAAACTTTAGAACAGAAAACAGGGCTAAATGTTAGAATTGAAGAGAAAAACTGCGGAAAAGGGCTTTGCGATCTCCTCGAAGGTAAATGTGATGTAGCCCTTGCCGTTGGGGATCTGAATGCTACTCTTGATGCGGCTCGGAAATGGGACAGGGATATTGCATCAACAAACCTTTTTTATCATCCCATAGTAAGTGATGATATTGTTTTCTTTGTAAACACTTTCAATGTCATAGAAAAGCTGTCCATAGCCCAGATCAAGGATATCCTTACAGGTAAAATCACCAATTGGAAGGCTGTTGGAGGCGACGATGCACCCATACAAGTATACATGGACGTAACCGCCGGACCGATTTATTCTGCAATAAAAACAAGCTTATTTGACAATCAGGATCATCCCCTTAACTGTGCACGGGTATCCTCCATTAATCAGGCCATTGACTACGTCATAAAGTATAAGGGAGCCATCAGCGTCGCTCCTTTAAGCCACATCAACCAGGAGAAAGTCCAAATAATCCAGACAGACAGGAAAATTGAAAGACAGATGGGAGCTATTACACACGGGCAAGGCTCTGAAAAAGTCCAAAAACTACTGGACGTTATTTCTGCGGAAATAAAAAAGACAAAATCACTATCAAGACACCAGATTTCAAGGAAAATAACAGCTTCTCTATAGGCTCAGAGTCATTTCCACAGACCAAGCAATTCATCTGGAACAGCATCTTTCATGTCAGGAACCCGGAAATATGTACACTTTCCATTTGGATCAGGAAACTCTGTAAGTGTCAGTAGAATATTCCCCGGATTATCCATACCAAACCCACTGCTTCCAGCCTTGAGCCTGCACGCAACCCCTCTTGGCCGAACCGCATCGCTCGACAGCGGCTCTGACTCTATACCGGCCAGATTAATGACCATTCTTCCAAGATCAGCTCCATCCTTGTTTGCAAGGCTCTTATTTTGCTCTGGATTCAGGGTAAAAACCTGTGGGCCGCGCATTACAGCAACTCTGCCAGCCTGCCTTTTCCGCCCCTCAACAAGCCGCCATTTCATGGGCATATCAAGCGTAATCTTGTCACCCGCCTTCCACTCACGGTCAATTACAGCAAAAGTTCCTGCAGAAACCGATCGATCCATCTGTTGACCATTTATTGTAATCTTCGCTTCCTTGCACCATGATGGAATTCTGAGCTTTACGGGAAAAGCAGCCTGTTTTGAAGGTTCAACGCTGATCACAACATTTCCGGAATTCGGATAATCCGTTTCCTGTCTGACCATTATTGAAAGCCCTTCCTCCTGTTCTATTTTAGCCTGCGATTCAGCGTATATGTTAACAGCAAAACCCTTACCAAAACGGTAGTAAACAAACAGTGGTAATTCCGAAACAATTCGCCGGTAATTGCACGGACAGCAGTAAGTATCACCATTATGATAAACCCGAGCACCTTCAAGTGGAGCAAAATAGCGTATCTGGCGACCGTCCGGAGATTGCGCAGCAAACAAAGTATTGTAAATCGTCCGCTCCATCAGGTCGCCAAACCTTGAATCACCTTTCAGGCAAAGCAGGTTGTCATATACCCGCAACTGGTAAGCCGTTGAGCAACTCTCAGACAGTTCACCACGGCCATCCTGGTCATCAGTCCAGATTTCCCACTGCCCTACTCCCCCGGTAATTACCATACCATCCCTGGCAGTCATGAAATCAATCGCCCCAAGAGCCTGCTTCAAAAGTCTTTCGTCCGGTTGTACGCGGTAAAGCTCAAGCTGGGCAAGGCACATTGCCATATAAGCATAAGTGTGGCCCTCAATCAGCTTGCGTCGACCGACAATTATCGGAACAGACCAATCTTGTATGGCCCTGTCTTTCAAACAGAAATCCAGGTATTTCTTATCATTCAAAACCTTGTAGAGTGCCAGCATTGTCCGGTCAATGCCTGTGACACCGACATGTACCCCTACACTCGTCTTCTGGCCCCAGTCAGCAGGCATTTCGGGCCAGCGTTTAACGATATAATCCGCGGCCTTCCGCGCAGCATCGAGCGACTTTTTCTCTCCAAAATATCTGTAGTCGTTGATCAATGAATAAATAATATATCCCATCTCATGAACATCCCACAGCTGCCACATTCTCTTCTCTTGAACCATATCCCCGATGTAACCATCAGCCTCCTGCGCCTTGATTATTTCATCAACAAGATGCTTCTTTAACGCAACAACCTTCTCATCAGCTGTATAAGCGGCCATCCTGACCACGGTATCAATCAGCTTGCCAAGCCCTATGTAATCGGCTTTCGGCTCCCTTTTCTGAAAAGGTGCCAGAAAATCCTTGTCGACATTCAGGCGTAGAATATTGTTCGTCACTGTCACATCAATGCGCCGTCCGATTTCTCCGCCAACCTTAACCTGCTTCAGATCAAGCTGAACCAACGCATCTCCTGAATACGCCAGGCCTGTAATGCACATTGCCATGAATACTGTCGTCATTTTTTTCATTACTCTCTCCTGTCCTTTAAAACACAGCCGCAGAATATCTGTTTTCATAGAATTATCATTATTAGTGATATATACTGAATAGACTAAACAACTAAAATAATGGATTATATTATCAGGATTTTACGCAAAGGCCGATAAACCCGAATTCTGGAGGCAAACAATGTCAAAGCATGAAGTTAAGTTGAATGGATGGCAGGCTCTTGCGGGAATTGTTGCCTTGGCCGGCATCTTCGGGTTCCGGCTCATGACATTCAGCGACAAGACCGGAGATAAGGCCTTGATGCGGGAGATAGAAATACAACTGAAATCAGGCTACTTTCCGGAAGAGGTTAAAAAGCTAAAAGCTGTTTATGAAACAGGTGATAAAAATCAGATGGCGAATGCGGTGGAATCAATCACAAGCGCAAGGCTGAACATCGAATCCGTACAGGCAAGCAGTCCTCTTTTCGAATTCTCAACATCCAAGGAAGTGGTCGTAAAAGTAAGTTACACGCTTAAAGATGCCTCAGGAACAGGCGACCGGAAAACCAGTTATTATCTCTTTCATCACGGTTCCATCGGAAATGTCTGGACATATAAATACAAAACCAGCAGCCTGCGTTATTATCTCAACTTCCTCTGACATGGGTGAGATCAAGCTTACGTCTCACTGTCGCTGAACAAACAGAAAATGTCTTTTTCATTGAAAATAAACCCTGCTTCCAATTTAATGAAGTTTAATAATCATGATTGATCCGATTCCAACAGAGATGGCCCAGAAAATCGCAAACTGCCTCTATGCCGGCAGAAAGATAGAAGCTATCAAGCTCTACCGCGATCACACCGGGAAAGGACTCAAAGAGTCCAAGGATTTCATTGAAGCCCTGGAAGCAAAACTTCTCTCCAAAGAACCGGAAAAATTCACCGCGCCTCCGGCCTCAAACGGCAAAGGATGTCTCATGTCGGGGTTTATCGTTCTGGCCGTATTTATCTTTCTAATAATTATTTTGTTTGCACGAAGCAAATGAGAACCAACACTTAAACCCCATCCTGACGGCATAATTGCATGGAGAATGAACATTCACGCTCGCAGATAGTCCTGGCTGTCATTGCCGCCGCACTCGGTTTCTTTGTAGATGCTTATGACCTCCTTCTCTACAGCATTGTCCGGAACCAGAGCTTGACTGGAATCGGATTGCCCATCGATCAACTCCTTGGAACAGGAATCGACCTGCTGAACGCACAATTGATCGGCATGCTGATCGGCGGCGTAGCATGGGGCATCCTCGGGGACATCTACGGCCGGCGTTCCGTCCTTTTCGGCTCAATCATCCTCTATTCCATAGCTACTTTCTTGAACGGTTTTGTAAACTCCGTCCCGACATACGCAATATGCCGGTTTACCGCAGGGTTTGGCCTGGCCGGAGAGCTCGGGGCAGGCGTGACTCTCGTCTCAGAACTGATGTCCAGGGAAAACCGCGGATACGGCACTATGATCGTTGCAGCCGTCGGCGTGCTTGGCGTCGTCACCGCCTCTCTGGTCGGAGACAGATTCCCATGGCGTACTGCCTACTTAATAGGCGGTGGACTTGGCTTTGCGCTTTTACTCCTACGCCTCGGCGTACGAGAATCCCCTCTCTTCAACAGCGTCAAGACCACTTCGGCATCACGCGGCAATTTCTTCGCCCTGTTCACAAACGCAAAACGGTTCAGGAAATACATATGCCTCATACTGGTGGCAATGCCCATTTGGTATGCCATCGGCATCCTCATAACCTTCTCTCCTGAAATCGGAAAATCGCTCGGGTTGAGCACTGCTCCAAAAGCTTCTACCTCGGTAATGCTTTATTACCTGGCCCTCACATTCGGGGACCTGACCAATGGCCTGCTGAGCCAGATCTTCAAAAACCGCAGAAAGATCATCGGCCTTTTCATGATTCTCACAACTGTGTTCTGCGCCGGCTATTTCACGCTGGGAGGAAAAAGCATTACTTTATTCTACCTGATGTGCTTCCTTGTAGGATGGTCTTCCGGTTACTGGGCAGTCTTCATCACAGTATCTGCCGAACAGTTCGGCACAAACCTGCGCGCCACCGTTGCAGTGACGGCGCCCAATTTTGTGCGCGGACTTACAACAGTCCTCACCATTGCATTCAGCCATTTACGGACCGGCATCGGCACCGTGCCGGCGGCAGCCCTGATCGGCGCCATCACCATCCTTGTCGCCTTTGTCGCACTACTCCAGCTCGAAGAAACCTACGGCAAAGACCTAAACTACACCGAACCGGTCTGATTCTCGCGGTAAGATTGCAAATCACAATCTCGCACAGTCGTCATTAATCAGAATGTAGTTTGGCCTTCTGTCTTGCGATAGCGGCAGTTTTGGAATGCGGCGGCTTGACGCCGCTTTTCCCTTTTGATATTGCGCGAGCATTGATCGATTGGCCTCATAGTCCACCTCATCGCCTGACCGAGCAAGGTGCTTACATGACAACCTGTAGCACCTATCGAAAGGCTTCTTTTTCCGCGCCGCTTCGGCGCGGTGGAACCACGTCGTGCATTTCGTTTCTTCGGGAAAAGATTTCACATTAGATGCCGCTGCAACAAGGCGACGGGATCGGGGCTGTATAAGCATACGCACCGCATCCCGTCAACACAGTTGTAGCGAGCATATCATGTGAAAGATTTTACCGCGAAATGCACGGCGACTCTTCCGCGCTTACGATACCTGTCAAGCTGGACCTATATCAACGGTGTCTCACCCGGAATCGCAACCCCATCCACCGGATTCGGCCCAAACTCATACTTCGCCGGTGTCAAATCCAGCTTCGACGCCTTCAACGCCCAGTCCCAGCTGATCTCTCGCCCGGTATATGCCGACATCCTGCCCAGGATCCCCATCAACGTACTCTCCGCAATCCTCTGTCCCTCGTTTAACGGATTACCGGACCGAATACTGTCGATCAGGTCCTTGTGTTCCTGCACGTAAGGGTTCGGATCATCACCATTGAACTCCCACTTGTTCTCACCGGTTATAAATCCATGACAGTTCGAAAAGCCTTTTGTCCCGATCACCGATTCAGAAATCCGGTTCGATGTCTTCGCATTCTGCCTGCAGTAGCTTGAAACCTTCACCCCGTTCGGATATTCGAACTCCACAGAGAAATGATCATAGATGTGACCAAACTCAGGGCCTGTCCTCTGTTGGCGGCCACCAAGCGCAATAGCTTTAATCGGCGGACCTTTCATGGCCCAGTGTGCGATGTCCAGGTTATGCACATGCTGTTCGACAATATGATCACCTGACAGCCATGTGAAATAGTTCCAGTTCCTTATCTGCCATTCCATTTCCGACCATTCCGGCTTCTTCATCACTGCCGGATAATATCCATAATCGCCGATCCAGTAGACCTGCATTGCCGTAATGTCGCCAATAGCTCCTTCATTAATGCGTTTCATTGCCTCAACATAACGCTTCTGGTGCCGCCGCTGGGTTCCGGCCACAATTCCCAGCTTTTTCTCAGCAGCAAGTTTTGCCGACGCAATCACAGACCTTACCCCGACAGGATCAACAGCTACAGGCTTTTCGATAAACACATGCTTTCCAGCTTCGACTGCCGCCTTGAGATGCAACGGCCTGAATCCGGGAGGAACGCACATCAGCACCACGTCCACATCAGCCTCAATCACTTTCTTGTATGCATCAAAGCCGCCAAAACATTTTTCCTCGGTAACCTTGCACTTGTCTCCCCACTTCTGCTTCAGCCCACCAAGCAGGTGTTTTGCCGAATCAACAAACATATCGCCAAGTGCAGTCACTTCCAGGTTCTCAGCGGAACTCAGGCAGTCATTGATTGCTCCTGAACCGCGCTTGCCGCATCCAAGAAGACCTATTCTTAACTTGTCGGAACCGACGGCAGCACCCAGCACCTTATTTACCCCCGCATTTGCCACGATTACCGTCCCGGCGGCGACCGCTGATGTCTTCAGAAAACTTCTTCTCGAAACAGAACTTCTTTCCATGGCTGTCTCCTTTGATAAGAGCCGTTTTGCAGTGTTTAGATAAAGGGAGAGTACTGCTTAAGGACGTGACAGTCTTGTAATTGACAGCCATTTATTGTAAAAAAACGACACTGGATCTATCAGATAATTACATCGAGCCATGCCCTAATAGTTCTTCATGCTCAACGCCAGCCAGCGGCGTGTCTCTTCGCGATTCTCCGCGTCGTGATACTCGAGTGGATTGAAATCATCTGTCAGCACAACGCCATGGCCTGGATCCACCTGCACAGTATTCTGGAAAAGAGCTTCCACCCTGTTTCTGCACAAGGAATGAACTTCGTCAAAAACCGGTTCTTTTGCGACCATCAGGTCAGCCTGGCCGGATGCCACGTAGAAAACATTACCGTCTCCATACGCATGGATCTTCACACTCTGAAACTTTGCCCCCTCCCTCAGGGTCCTCTCCAGCGAAGCCACTGCAAAATCACGCCCTTTCTCAAACGAACCAAACGAATTTATCACCAGCACACCGTCCGTCTTGAGAATCCGCTTAATTGCAGAAAATGCCTCCTTTGTAAAAAGGTGCGAAGGGATAGAATCTCCGAGAAATGCATCCAGAACCACTACATCGTACTCCCGATCTCCTGCATGATTGATAAAATACCGGCCATCCCCTATGACAAGGTTCAGCCGGTCGGCATTAAAATCAAAGAATTTTTCCGCAACCGCCGGAACAGAAGGATTAATTTCAACAACATCAACCTTGATCCCTTCAGCCGCAAAACGCATCGGTACAATCCCCATGCCCATGCCTATACACAACACCCTTTCCATCTTCGGCATATAAGACCATGAAAGATCATGCAGGAGATATGTAAAAGACGATGCACTCTTCTTCTGCTTCGGATCATAGGTGTTTTGGACAAGATAATCATTCAGGTAATGACGGTTCGTCCCCTCGGTATTATCAATCACCTGCAATTGTCCGAAGTTGGAATTCGCCTTGAAAAGAGTGATGTAATTATGCAAACCCTCTGACCGCTCGGCCCCATACTCAGCCAGGCCGATAATAACCAGGGCCATCAGCGCCAGCGCTGATATCTTTCTATTGGACCTCGAGAAAACTGCAAAGTAAACAATACCCGTCAGCATCAACACAGCCGACGTGATGAACATTGTCACTGAATTCGGCAGAAAAGGAATCAGCACATAACCTATCAATACAGTTCCAAATACGCTTCCAAGCGTGCTTATGGAAGTCAGGCGGCCCGTATTACTCCCTACGGCACTGACTGATTCTGTTATTATCCTGACAAAAAATGGCCCAACCATGGCAAGAAGGGAAAGAGGCACAAAGAAAAGAAAAAGCGATGCAAGCAACGAACCCACAGCCAGCTTGAATTTCAAACACCAATACGCCAACGGTTCAACCACCATGACTGTTGCAGCAAGATAAACCGACGCGGCTATTATGGCCATATAGAGCATCTTGAGGTCGGGCGATTTGTCCACAAGTCTTCCGCCGATATAATAACCTGTCGCCAAGGCGACAAGGGTAACCGCAATCTGCGCAGTCCACACAAAATGCGATGTCCCTACATACGGGGCCAGCATCTTGGCGCCGAGAATCTCCACTATCATTATAGCACCACCGGTAATCGCCGCCGTTCCATAAAGAAACATCTTCAGCGATGCAGACAGGCCGCCATGTTTACTTTCCGATTCATTTTTCATGAAGACCCGAAGAATAAGGCATTCGACACGGGATATTCAACACTTGCTTGAACTTTTATCCCGAACCGGGAGTAAATAATATTTGTGGGTGAAGAAAGAAGAAACAGTTGGTATTTCGCGCCCATGCTCCGCTATGAAGCTACGCAGGGCAAGGATAAGCCGGTTCATCGCGAGGATTCACCACGAGCGGTTCATCGCGAGGATTCACCACGAGCGGTTCATCGCGAGGATTCACCACGAGCGGTTCAT
>Ga0156394_1147_pt1 | contig 10947 bp, 7 predicted proteins | sample RifOxyA3_FD_108038 | JGI IMG/M metagenome (GOLD analysis project Ga0156394, IMG submission 108038) | Lentisphaerae bacterium RIFOXYA12_FULL_48_11 | reverse complement strand
CTGCTGGCTTATAACCATGCCATAAACACCATCAACAATGTGATCAAGATCACCATACGCCAGCTTGCCGCTTTCGACCTTCGCTGTTCTTTCACTCAGCATTCCCTGCCATATCGTAATAACACCAAATATAACCAGAGGGATGGCTGTGCCAAGAATTCCCATGCTCAGCAGTTTTGCGCTCAGACTCCATTTCTTGTTCATATTCTCTCTCCTTTGTTAATTCTTGATTAAACCCGCCAACACTTTGTCTACATCCAGCAGCATAACGACCTTCTTGCCTATCTTTCCCATACCCAGAATGAAATCCGTGTTAACCGATGTCCCGAACTCTGGCGCCGCCTCTATCAGCTCACCATTGATGTCCAGTACCTCCGACACCTCATCTACAATGGTACCCATCGTTACCGTGCCACCACCATGTGTCACCTGGACAACAATTACACATGTCTTGTCCGTCGCTTCCTTGGCCGCCATCCCGAACTTCAGCCTTAGGTCCACCACTGGGATCACCTTGCCGCGCAGGTTTATCACACCCTTCACAAATTCCGGCATTTGGGGTATTTTTGTGATCTCCATCATTTTGATGATTTCCTGTACCTTCAATATCTCCAGGCCGAATTCCTCCGCCTCCAGCTTGAAGGTAAGATACTTTCCTGCTTTGTCAGTCATGCCGCTTGCGGCATGATTCATTACCTCTGCATTATTTCCTGCCATGACAGACTCCTCCTTCTCTCAGGCCATGTTTTTTTCACTCGTCGCCAGTTTTACCAGCCCCGCTACATCAATAATCAATCCTGGCTTACCGTCCGCCATAATACTTGCACCTGATACTCCCGCCACAGCACCCATTGCATCACTTAAGCTCTTTATCACCGTCTGTTGCTGTCCAAGGATATCGTCCACCAGCAGTGCCGTCTGACGGCCTCCATCCTCAATAACAACCACAATACCATCACAGGGAGAGGCAATAGCCCCAGCCACATGAAAAAGTTTCGACAGTCGGAACAGCGGCAGAAGTTTCTCACGGAACTGCATAACCTCGCCACGCCCTGTGACTGTCGAGATCATTTGAGGAACAGGACGAAGTGATTCAATAATCGAAAGTGTCGGTATGATGTATGTCTCGCCGCCAACACACACAATCATGCCGTCAATGATTGCCATGGTAAGCGGTAGAACCAGCGTGAAGGTTGCACCTTTGCCATAAGTCGAGTCAATAAGTATGCTGCCCCTCATATTCTCGATATTTCTGCGCACAACATCCATGCCTACACCACGCCCCGAAATCTCGGTCACAACCTTTGCAGTAGAAAAACCGGCCTGGAATATCATCGCAAAGATTTCCTGGTCAGGCATTTTATCCGCCTGGGCCACAGTAATCAGGCCACGCTCAATACCCTTCGCCGCGATAGCCTTGCGATCAAGCCCTTTCCCGTCGTCCGTAATTTCTATGTGAATGTTGCCACCTTTGTGGAATGCCTTGAGAATAATATGGCCGAGAGGATCTTTACCCGCCTTGACCCTGTCTCCTTCTGTGGCCTCTATCCCATGATCCACAGAATTACGGATCATGTGGATGAGCGGATCGCCAAGTTTGTCAACCATCCCGCGGTCCAGTTCGGTCTCGTTTCCAACCAGGGATATCTCAACGCGCTTATCAGCTTTCTTGGCAAGATCACGTACAAGTCGCACCATCTTCCGGAAAGTCGCATCGATCGGCACCATCCTCATGGCCATGCTCATATCCTGGAGCATCCGCGTGATCTTACCGAGATGCCCAATATTCTTTTCTATCCTCTGCGACCTGAGCGACAGTATTTCGGCATCCTGAGCAACAATAGATTCGGCAATAACCATCTCACCGATTGTATCGATAAGCAGATCCAGTCTCTCGGCATCAATCTTGACGGTCTGCCCGATCATCGCACCAGCCTGTTGACCCGCCGCCTTCTCGCCGGCGGGAACGGCTTCGCCATTAGTTGCGGTACCTGCCGGCACAGAAGTCTTATCCTCTCCTGAACCAGTGCTTCTTTCCTGACTGCTGACTTCTGATTTCTGGCCTCCGGTTTCAGCCTTCTTCTCAATTGCTTCTCCGGCCAGCACCTTCGTAAGATCGCCAAGCACATTAAGTATCTCCTGCCTTGCCATAAATGGTTTCTTGGCTTGAAGCGCAACGCCAAGATCAGATACCAGGTTTTTCAGAAGATCGAGGGATGCAAAAGTCACGTCAACAACAGACCCCGCGAATTGTCGCTTACCACGCCTCACATCATCCAGCAGGGTCTCTGCCTTGTGAGCAAGGCTGCCTATCGGAGGCAAACCAAGAAATCCCGAGACACCCTTGATCGTATGGAAAGAACGGAACACAGCCCCTATCGCATCCTGGTTTGTTGGTTCGTTCTCAAGAATAAGCAGGTTCTCGTCGGCAATCTCAAAATGTTCGTTTGCTTCTTTTACAAAGTCGGCAGCAAGGTCTGCATCACCAATCTGGATACTTTTCAACAAATGACTCAGGTCCACAACTGGCGCAGAAGAAGCGACAGGTTTATTCTGAACAACCGTTTTGCTTTTATCAGTCGCATCACTTTTCTGCTTATCCGTTTCTTTTACCGTGGCATCGCCACTTCCAGTTTTCCCAAGCAATCTGGCAAGTAGTTCATCTGCACTTTCCGGAAGCGCTCCATTCGCGTATGCCTTGACTGCCTTTTCAAGCCAGTCTTTTGCCTCAAATAAAATATCCGCTGATATTTTATGGCCATTATCCTCCAGGTAATCTTCAAGCTTGTGGCAGAAGCTCTGCATATCGTTGATGCCTACCACCCCGGATTCTCCCTTCATCGTGTGCAGCAAACGCTTCAGGGCGGCCAGGTGCTGCCTACCATCAGGTGAACCTGCACTTTTCTCAAAAGCCAGGATTTTCTCCTCTATGTCAGGGAAAACAGATATCTGCTGTTCAATAAAGGCCTGAAATATTACATCATCAACCCCAGGCGGCAGCACAAATGCCGGCTTGGCTGCAACCGGCTTATCACTTTTTACTGATGACTGGCCACTTCTTCTCGCCGGCTGATCACTGCTCACTGATAACTGATCACTGTTTACCTGCTTTCCGCTTTCCTCCGGCCCTCCATTAAGATCAATCCCAAGCTCAACAGGCAACCCCGCACGTCGCACATCACTTCCACGACAAACCGTCTGGAACGCCATAACGGTACGACCCACAAGCTCCAGATCCTTTACTGGATCCTTGGATTCCTCGAAAATTATTCTTTCAACCATTTTGGCGACAACACCTGCTGCCTCCTTCAGTTTATCCGCCTGCCACTGTCCGCCGCATTCTGCAGGAACAAAGGAAGATGCAAGCTCCTTGAGAAGCTTGGAAAAAAATGCCAGACCCTGCAGGTCCTTATGATCAAGCATCACGCATTGTTCTGCCGCCTTCTCAACCAGATCATTAAGCTTCAATCCTTTTGTCATGGCCGACATAAATTATCCATTCGCTAAAGAGCCGGCACTCTTGCAGCAACCGGCTTCAAGAGATGCCCTGACTGTTGTTAACAATGTATTACGGTCAAAAGGCTTGACCAACATTCCGGAATAAAACGGTATGTTTATCGTTGGATTTCTTTCGTACAAAAGATTACCCGTCATGAGTACAACCTTGGGATATGGAAGGAATGTTTCTATCTGCTGCAGAGCTTCTTCGCCAGAACAGTTAGGCATCTGGAGATCGAGCAAAACCAGATCCACCGGCCGATCCATTCCATTTTGCTTTTTTAGCTGCGCAACGACCTCAAGTCCGTCACAGGCCTGGACCACTTCAAAGCCGTTATTCTCAAGAACTATTCTTGCAGCAGACCTGATCGCCCTTTCGTCATCGGCAATCATAATTCTTGGCTTCATCATCCTACCTCTCCAGCATTAAGAAAGTAACAATCATGAAGGCTTACAACAGAAACTGCAGGCCAACTAACACTGTTGTCGGGCTGTCACCCCAGCGGTATTCGACTCCGCCACGGGCATTGTGCCCCTTGAGAAAATAGTTCAGGCCGACAGTATAATCTTCAACGCTGACCCCGCTGTCCGCATCCTGGATACTGTATTTACCCGTCAACTGTGTCTGTTTTACCATAGCACCAAGCTCCACGCAGGCCGTATCACCATCAAATGAAATATTGTCCCACGTATACCAGCCACCGTTGAGAGTCAGACCAACAGGTCCAGCCTGGAAGCCCGACTGGAAATCAACAACAAACGCTTCGTTGTCCGTTATTGTTCTGACCTTGTTTGTTGTACCAGCAACAGTAGTAGAGGTGAGTGTCGCCTTTTCCTGCTGGTCAATACCGGCACCAATCGAAAAATATGGCGCACCTTTCCCAAGACGCTCCTGGTTGAAGAACCAGCTGGTCTCTGCCTTGCCAATCAAATTCAATGCAATATGACCGGTCAGGCGAAGCGAGGCTTCAGGGTTCTTGGTGCCTTCAACCGAATCATATCCGTCGTATGCGCCAACAATATAAGAAAACCGGTCACTCAGATTTCCGTGCAACTCGGCACCGTAATCGCGCCAGACAAAGGTGTTTACCAGCTTGATAACCTCGGCGTTATAGTCAACGCCCAGGAGCGAACTCGCTCCCGCACGGTTTTCAAACGAGAACGGCAGCAGAATAAGACCGGCCTTCAGCCACTGTTCGCCAAAATCACACTTGTTCAGGCGAAAATCAACATAAGCATCCTGAATATCTACGTGCGCCGTGGAAACACCATTCTTCCCGGCATTCGCGGCATCGGTCTCAACAAAGAACATGACTCCATCTTTAACCTGTCCGGACAGAATAATTCTGCCGCGTCTCAGAAAGAAATCCTCTTTGTCGGTTCCATTGTCAGTATATAGAAAATGTGGTTGTCCCATCACTCCCAGCTGCATCCAGCAGTTACTGTCGCTATTGATTTCCCACTTGGGACCCGCCAATACCGAACCCACCGTAAGAACCATCACTGCAACCAGCCCTGCCAATATCTTCTGCATTATGTAGCCCTTTCTGTTAGGTATTTCGCATTTCCTGCAACTGACACAATCGGGTAATAAGCATCGCAGAAGGCATACCAACACGGACAAAAAAATTTAACATGTTGATTATAAGCATGATACACATCATACGTTATTCGACGAAAGGGTGCAGAGTATTCGATTAATAGATGAACTTTAATCCTGTCAGAAATCGAAGAAACCAATGGAAGAGATGAGTATGGTGCTGCTTTGAAAAACTTACAGGGGATGAAAAACTTACACCCAATCAAGAACGTGTATACAGTGTAGCGGGAATACTAAACACTATCCTGGCCTTCAGGCTGTTCCTTCGATTTCTTTAAATGCCACATCAGCGCCTGACGGTTGGTCTTGAGAATCTCGGCTGCCCTTGAACAATTACCGCCACTGCGATGCATTGCCTCATCCACAAGAAGACGTTTCACATCTGCAAACGGAGGCAGCGTCTCCGCGAAATATTTACCATGCCCGAAAGAACCGCTTATGACCATGTTCCTTTCCGGCTTGGTCCGTGCATGACTTCCTTTTGAATCAATGTATTCCTTGAAATAGCTCAATGAGAGGATTTTTGACTTATGACGTGCAACCGCATCATTAATCATTAATTCAAGCTCCCTCACGTTACCTGGAAAGCTGTATTCCGCAAGAAGAGGAATTAACTCTTTCGGGGCAGAAGGTTTCTTTTTCTTCAAAACGTCCGCAGCACGCTGGAGGAAGCAGTTAACAAGCAGAGGGAGATCATCCAGGCGTTTCCTGAGGGGAGGAACATGAATGTTATGGGCACTTAACCTGTAGAAAAGATCCGGACGGAATCTTCCGTCCTTCTGCCGAACATCAAGATCAGCGTTTGTAGCAGCAATAATTCTTATATCCGTAGCGATAGGTACATCCTCGCCGAGCGGCGTATAGGAATGTTCCTGGATCAGGCGGAGAAGCTTTATCTGGGACATCGTAGACAAATCACCAATCTCATCAAGGAACAACGTGCCGCCATCAGCCGAGACAATCAGGCCCGAACGCGCCGTTTCCGCACCCGAAAATGCACCCTTTCTGTGGCCGAACAAGGTGTCGGAAAACATGTTGTCATCAAGACCGGCTACATTAACCGCGATAAAACTACCGCGCCTTCCGCTTGCCTTGTGAACAGCCTGGGCTACCAGCTCTTTGCCCGCACCGGTTTCCCCCATCAGAAGAACCGGATAAGGTGTGGGGGCAATCGCCTCAATATACTTGAACATGGTTTTCATTTCCATATTCCCTGTTACAATGTCTGAAAAGAACTCCGGATGTTCAATCTCGTCAGAGAAATATCCACGAGCAAGTATCTCATTTTCTTTCTGTAATTTTCGCAATCGGAGTGCATTTCTTACTACCGTTATGACTCTTTCAGAAGTTACAGGCTTGACAAGGTAGTCATAAGCACCTTTCCTGGTGCTTTTAACTGCAGATTCAATATCCTGCCTTCCGGTAACTATAATGACCGGGACTTCCGGCTGCCATTTGCCTGCCTCATCAAGGAGTTGCTCTCCCGAAACGTGTGGCATATTCAAATCAATAAGGATCACATCCAGTATTTGTGTCTGTATACATTCAAGCGCTTTACGACTGTCCGTATGACAGATAAGGTTGTTAAAGCCATGTTGCTTGAGTACAATCCTGTAACCACTGACGATCGGCTCCTCATCGTCAACGACAAGTATCGCATTTAAAGGATTTAATGTTCCCATCGTTAGTCTTTTCCATCCTTTACCGGCAGCAATATCACAGCGGTCGTTCCCTGCTTCGGAGTTGACTCAAAATCAAGCTGTCCGCCATGTTTCTCAATAATCTGTGACGAAATTGGAATTCCAAGGCCGGTACCACCGGTGTCTTTTTTTGTTGTGAAGAAAGGTTCTTTGATACGTTGCAGCACATACTGGGACATTCCCGCCCCTTCATCCTTTATTTTGACTATCACTCTACTTGAAGCTTTGTCATGGATCGAAGAAACAGTCAGCTTTTTCCTCCTGTCATTCATGGCCTCGCACGCATTCACAAGCAGGTTGATTATGACCTGTTCCAGTTTCTGCGGACTTCCTTTTATCAAAGGAATGTTCTTTTCTTCTTCAAACCTGAAATTATCCGTTGCATTCTTGATCTTATTCCATGTCAGGGTTATTGCGGACCTAATAACCCGGTTGACATCAACATCTTCTTTCAATTCCAGCGGCTTGTCTTTTGAAAACTCCTTCAGTTCCTCGACAATATGTTTAATTCGTTCAGCTCCCTGCAGGATATTTCTGAAAGTTTCTTCCGCATCTTTCCTGAGCTCGTCCAGCATTTCCCTGTCGGGCGCGTTGACACCCGCAAAATTATCTGCAAGAGACATTATCCGTTTTAAGGTCTCTTCAAGAGCTGAGGCGTTAAGCATGATAAACATATTTGGATTATTGATTTCATGCGCTACACCGGCCACCAGGGTCCCGAGCGAGGCAAGCTTGTCTGCCCTGAGAAGCTGTTCCTGCTGCCAGAGCTCACGCTCTTCCGCGTGTTTCCTCTGGGTAATATCAGAATGGATACCAATGACTCGAAGAGGTTTCCCATTTTCTGCTCTTTCCACCACTTTACCCCTGTCGAGAATCCACTTGTAGGTCCCGTCTTTGCAAAGCATCCTGTGTTCATTTTGGTAGACCGGCGTCTCACCATTAAAATGGCGCTCAAGATCAGCCAGACATCGCTCTATATCATCCGGATGAATACGTTTTTTCCACTCATCCAAGAAATCCCCAATCTCATCTTCCGCATAACCCAGCATATTTTTCCATTGTTTGGAGAAATACACCTTGTTCGTGCTGACATTCCAGTCCCAGACTCCATCGCCTGCCCCCTCAAGCGCAAAATGCCAGCGTTCCTCACTTTCCCGTAAAGCGTGCTCCGCCTTTCTTCGATCAGTAACGTCGCGCACAATCGAAATGACAGCGTCAGGACCGCATGGCATCATGCGGCTTTCATGAAAACGGTTCACACCGTCAACAACAAGATCATACTCAAAAACCTGCAGTTGCCCGCTGCTAATAGTCTCCTGCACTTTTTGAATAGCAATGCCGGCAAGTTGAGGCGGTAACACATCCCCGATACTCTTCCCAACAATCTGTTCCGGAGGTAATAATAAAAGATTCTTATTAGCCGACTGACAGTCAAGGAACCTGTTATTACTGTCAATCCTTAAGATCAAGTCCGGCATCGCTGCAACAATTGAGCGGTTACGAGTCTCGCTTTCTATAAGCGCGAACTGCATCTGCATAAACTCTGTTATATCGCGTCCTGAAGCCATTACTGCCCGGACACTCCCCTTCTCATCCAACTCAGGTACCAGCATCCAGTCAATCCACACATTGTTAGGCAGTTTAAAATCAACTCTCTCCATTGTTTTCGTGCGAAAAACAGTCTGAATGGCATTCTCCCAGAGAGTTGTAAGTTCCCTGGGAAATCCCAATCCAGCGTGCGTTTTACCTATAAACTCTGCGGCGGGAATTCCTGTCTGCCTTTCGACAACAGGATTAACGTAAAGATGACGTCCTCTTGCATCGAATCTCATGATCGTATCGAGGGAATTCTCGGCAAGGGCGCGAAACCGCATTTCACTATCACGCAACAATTGTTCAGTTTTCCTGCGCTCAGTGATGTCACGGGTGATGCCGATAATGCCGGCTGGCTTGTTATCATCCGACCACAGGAACGAAGAGGAAACCTCAGACCAGAACATGGAACCATCTTTGCGCAACTCCTCTGCTTCAAAAATCTTCACACGGTTATGATCATAATTTCCGGCAGCAACCAGCGCCAGCTCTTCTTCAATCATTGCTTTGCTTCTTTCCGCATGAATCGGTGGTATGAGGTCACCGAGACTCATTTTCATGACTTCATCCACGGTCCAGCCGTAAAGACGCTCCACCGCCGGGCTGATATAAATATACTGGCCGGACAGATTCGAGATCCATATCATGTCCGGACTGCACCGGGCCATCCTGCGATACCGTTCCTCGCTTATCCTCAAGGCCATTTCCGCTTTATTGCGATCAGTAATGTCGCGAAGGACACCCGTAACACCGACAATTTCACCCTCCTTGTCACGCAGAACTTTCCCGATCTCTTCTATCCAAATCTCCAGGTTCAGGCTGTTCTTGATCCGAAATTGGCTCGCGATCTCAAGACCTGTTGTTATGGTTTTTTCGAATTCTTTTAGAAGCTTCCTGCAGTCATCCGGATGGATAAATTCAACAAGGTTATGACCGATGACATCTTTCTGCTCATAACCATAACGTGAAACCATGGGGCTGACATATGTAAAATTACCTTCGGCATCAACCTGGTAGATTATGTCCTGGGTATTCTCAGCAAGAATACGGTATTTCCGTTCACTGATTCTTAAAGCTTCATCTGCGAGCCGGCGCTCTTTCCTTACACGCGCATCTCGCATTTCTCTTTCAATTGCAGGCACCAGGCGCGTCAGATTATCTTTCATGAGATAATCATGGGCACCGGCCTTCATCATCGTTACAGCAATATCTTCGCCTATGGTACCGGACACCACTAGAAAAGGAATATCCAGCATGGTCTGTTGCTTCAGAAGTTCAAGAGCCCTCGGGGCATCAAAATCAGGAAGACTGTAATCACATATTATCACATCCCAGACCTGATCAATCAGAACAGACTTCATCTGGCTGGCATTTTCAACCCGCTCGTAAAATACTTCATAACCGGACTTGACCAGACTGCGAACGATTAGCTTCGCATCGCTTTCGGAATCCTCTACCATTAACAGTCGAAGTTGCATTTTTATTACCGATTCGTTTCAGGAGGCGGTTCATTCAAGAGAAGCCAGTATAAGCCCAGTTGTTCAATTGCGGATGCAAACTGGACAAAATCAACTGGTTTACAGATGTAACTGTTCACGCCAAGATCATAACCTGTAGCCACATCTTTTTCCTCCTTTGATGAGGTCAAGATCACCACAGGCAATCGGCGCGTACGCGAATCGGCGCGAATCCTCCGTAACACTTCCAAACCATCCACCTTGGGCAAATTCAGGTCCAGTAGAACAATGGCCGGCAATTGAGTGATATTCCGTCCAGCATGTTTACCGGAGCCAAACAGATACTCCAAAGCTTCCGCACCATCCTTGGCGACAATCAGTTCATTAGCAATATGGTTCTTACGCAACGCACGTTGCGTAAGAGCAACATCACTGGGATTATCTTCTACGAGCAGAATAGTTTTCAGTGAAATATTCATTGTGCCTCCTGTAATGTAAAATAAAAGGTTGCACCCTGATCTACTTTTGCATCGGCCCAAATCCGCCCACCATGGCGGTTAATGATGTGCTTCACTGAGGCCAGACCAATTCCCGTACCGGGAAATTCCGCTGCTGAGTGCATGCGCTGAAACGTTCCAAAGAGTTTTGGCACATATGCCATATTAAAACCCGCGCCATTGTCGCATATAAAATATGTTGAACGGTCATTTATCATGGTCTGCCCAAATTCTATTCGCGCCAAATCCCGTTTGCCAGTGAATTTGACGGCATTGTCTAAAAGGTTCGTGAGCGCAATCTCCAGTAGATGGCCGTCCCCCTTGTCTTGCATGCCGGGCTGGATGATAAATTCAATCTGGCGAACTGGATTCGCCTGCCGAAGGCGTGCTGCAATATCCCCGGCGATCGTCGTGATATCCACCGGCATTACGTTCATTTCTGCACGTGTAATGCGGGACAACCGCAGCAAATCATCGATCAACTGGCCCATGCGCTGGGTTTCGGAACGAATATAACGCAGATGTTCAAGAGCCTCAGCATCCAGCTTGTCCTTATAGTCTTCCATCAACGCCAGGCTCCAGCCATCAATACCACGCAATGG
>Ga0156394_1133_pt1 | contig 11040 bp, 9 predicted proteins | sample RifOxyA3_FD_108038 | JGI IMG/M metagenome (GOLD analysis project Ga0156394, IMG submission 108038) | Lentisphaerae bacterium RIFOXYA12_FULL_48_11 | reverse complement strand
CGTATGAGGGGAGGTTCGTAAACAGCCTCTACTACGAGGCCTTTTTCGACCATTATCTCTGCATCGCGCAGCACCTGGGATCCTGCCCAGTTTTCAAGTATTTTTCTTGTAACAGGAAACTTCATTTTCAGATTCTACCTCACTCTCTGAATCACATAATAAGTGAGAAGGTAAACGGGGTAGTATCTATGTCGGAAATTAATATGCAAGAATTTTCCGTTTACAGCAAAGGGGAACTGGAGGGTGCAGAGACAAAGGCTCCAGTTGTTCTTGTCAATTATCCGAGAAGTGGAATCTAGTCATCCCTTCGTCCGATCAGGCCAGCTTTCAGTAAATAGTAAAGTAGTGTAAGCAGAGCTGAAAATGCGGCAGCTACATATGTCATGAAGGCTGCATTGAGCACCTTGCCGGCCATTACCTGTTCGTTAGATGATACAATACCTGCAGTTACCATAAGTTGTTTAGCCCTGGATGTGGCATTCCATTCTACAGGCAGTGTTACGAGTGAGAACAACACGACAAGGCCAAACAACAGGATTCCAAGTTTTATCAGGCCAAAGTTGTTAAGTGCTGCACCCAGTGCGATAAGTATATAAGGCGCATAAGTGCCGATTTGCACGGCAGGTACAAGTGCTGACCGCAGCGTCAGGGGAATATATCCGGTGGCATGTTGAAGTGCGTGACCGGCTTCGTGACAAGCTACGCCGATTGCGGAAAGCGAGCCAGAGTTATAAACCCCAGGTGAAAGTCGGAGCGTTCTGGAAATAGGATCGTAGTGATCGGAGAGGAATCCATTTACTTCTTCGATCCGTACGTCCCTGACACCTTTAAAGTTTAACATTTTTCTTGCGGCTTCTGATCCTGTCAGGCCGGACATCGATTCATGGTGGGAATATTTGTTGAACGTGGTCTTTGTAAATAATGTTGCCAGTCCAGCCAGTATAAACGCTGGAATCATAAATATGTAATAATCAAAACCAGTTATCATAAACTATAATACCTTTTGTTTCGTTTTCTCGATCTTCAAAAAGTTTACATTTAATCTTATTTCTAATCCAACAGTTTTCTTAGTAACAACTCTTTCCGTTTGTTTAACCTTTTTTCAGCCTTGATAACAACCTTGTCTTCTTCTAGTTTCATGCAAACACTCTTCTCGTCCTTACAGGGTAGTTCTGCAGATTCCTTTATTTCTTTTTCAGTTTCAGCGCTATTAATTAATCGGGCTTAATGACTGACCCCCTTTGGTTTCATGGAGTGATTGGGTTCCGAATCTAAACCGTTTATAATTATAAAATCATCGAATATTTGCTTAATATTACACTGGAAAAAGAGCAGTGTATTATCTTTAGAATAACTGCCCTTTCTTTCGTTCCCGTTACTTCTGCGTAATATCTTTCCTATTGTCATAACTTCCTCTTTTCTTCTAATTGAATAATGAGCACAGGATATGCCATTTTAATAGTTAGATTGGTTAACTGTTGTAATATCCTTAATGGCAATAGGATAAGAAATGAACAAGTCAGCAAAAATGAGACATAAAATATCATCATTGATTAGAAATGTCATCTTGTGGTGTGACATAATGACCCACATATTGTTTCGTATGACCACAAAAAGTATATTTCATTCTGGACTAGCTTGGACATGGAAAATATATTGTCCATGTTTGTCGGTAATGAAAGAGATAAATCTATGGATGTTGGAGTAAGAGATGCTGCTGGTTTGCTGAATGTTTCGGAAAAAACCATTTATAGGTGGATTAAGCACAACAAGTTGCCTGCTTTTCGGGTTAATGAGCAGTACAGATTCAGCCGGTCTGAAATACTTGAATGGGCTACATCGCAGAGGGTAAATGTATCGGCTGAGATTTTCAACGAGCCAGGGAAAGACAAGATTCCAATACCAAGTTTATTGGATGCGCTTAAGTCAGGAGGCATTCATTATCGGATAGGCGGTCAGGATAAGTCTTCTGTTTTGAAATCGGCGATTGATGTGATGCCGCTGCCCGAAGAAGTGGATAAACAATTTCTTCTGAAAGTCTTGCTCGCCAGGGAGTCGCTAGGTTCTACAGGGATTGGGAATGGTGTGGCCATCCCTCATGTTCGGAACCCGATTGTTATGCATATCCCTCGTCCTATGATAACACTCTGTTTTCTCGAACATCCTGTAGAGTTCGATGCTCTTGATGGAAAACCGGTACATACGCTCTTTAGCATGGTCAGTCCTACCATATCTGCGCATTTGAATCTTTTGTCAAAATTAGCATTTGCTTTACGTCGCCCAGTTTTTTCTGAGTTGATAATCCGGCAGGGGACGAGGGAAGAGATATTACAAGCCGTTGGCGAAATAGATAACGCTGTTCCCATCAACAAAAAGGCATCGGACGAAGGAGATGTGTAGAGGTGAATCTGCTTCTTTCGGCTTTTATTATTTTTGTGGGTGGTTCTTTCTTATCACTTGGCCTGGTGAAATATCCCAGAGTTTTACGTGTTGTTGGCCCTGGTTCCGTGGTGATTGGATCTGTTCTGGGCATCCAGCCTGTTCTATCGTCCCTCATTCTTGGCACATGTGATTTCCTCCAAATGCCCTGGCAAATACCCATGGGTTCCATGAGCATAGGGATTGATCCACTTTCTGCAATATTTGCAATAGCCATATTGTTTGTTTCTCCCTTGGCGGCAGTGTTTGGTGCCGGTTATTTGAAGTCTTTCGAGGATACGCACGACCTCGGTAAGAGCTGGTTCTTTTTCAATCTTCTTGTTGCAAGCATGTTGTTGGTTGTGTTGGCCAGAAATGCCCTGCTGTTCCTGATCGCCTGGGAGGTGATGTCCCTTGCGTCTTTTTTTCTGGTTGTGTTTGAACATGAGAGGGATTCCGTTCGTAGGGCCGGGTGGATTTATTTTATAGCTACTCATATCGGAACGGCCTTTCTTCTGGTGATGTTTCTTTTGTTGGGACGGCATGCCGGTTCTCTTGAATTCTCCACTTTCTTCAACTGTGGTCTTTCTAGCCATCTGGTAAGCGTGGTGTTCGTTTTCGCAGTGATTGGTTTTGGTACAAAAGCTGGTTTCATGCCGTTCCATGTTTGGTTGCCGGAGGCTCATCCTGCTGCTCCGTCTCATGTGTCAGCACTGATGAGCGGAGTCATGATAAAGACAGGTATCTATGGCCTGCTGCGAACCTTGACATTTCTGGGGTGTCCTCCTGCATGGTGGGGCTGGACAATTATCATTATAGGGGTGGTTTCCGGTATTTGTGGTGTCCTTTTTGCGCTTGCTCAACATGATATCAAGCGTTTACTTGCGTACCACAGTGTTGAAAATATTGGAATAATAGCACTTGGTCTCGGGGTCGGGCTCCTGGGTGTCAGTCATGGTAATGCTGTTGTTGCTTTCCTGGGGTTTGCGGGAGGCCTTTTGCATGTTGTAAATCATGCGGTATTCAAGAGCCTGCTGTTCTTAGGCGCAGGTTCTGTCTTGCATTCTGCAGGAACTCGAGAAATCGATCATCTTGGCGGGCTCATAAAGAAAATGCCCCTGACTGCTACTGCATTTCTTATTGGGTCAGCTGCTATTTGCGGATTGCCGCCACTAAACGGGTTCGTTAGTGAGTTTTTCATCTATGTCGGTGCGTTCGAAGGGATGTCGAGAGATGGTTTATCTTCTGGTGCTGCTATTGGCGGGATTCTGGCTATCACTGCTCTCGCCCTTATAGGTGGATTGGCCGTGGCCTGTTTTACCAAGGCTTTTGGCATAGTCTTCCTCGGTGAGCCGAGAAGCAAGCATTGCGAGCATGCGCATGAGTCGTGCATGTCTATGCGGATTCCAATGGTACTTCTTTCCCTTGCATGTGTGGCGATGGGGCTATGGGGTTTCTTTGCTTTTGGTGTAATGTCGAATGTAACTAGTGTCCTGACCTCAGGTTTAACCTTCGACCCGGCAACATGCGGATTGATCACACCTTATCAGGATGTTCTGCTGAGCGTTACGTTGTTCGCGCTGGCATTAATCGTGGTAATCGGTTCTCTTATCTTTCTGCGCAGTTGGTTGATGTCTGGCCGGATTCAGCAATCTGCTGTCACATGGGATTGCGGATATCTGGCACCTAATTCGAGGATGCAGTACACTGCGTCTTCTTTTGCGCAACCAATCACGAAATTTTTCCGGACATTTCTTCAAACCAAGCGTTATGTCTCACCGCCTGAAGGATTCTTTCCGAAAACGGCTTCATTTTCCAGCGAAACAGATGATTTTTACGGTGAACAGGTTTACAAGCCGACATTTAATGCCTTGGAGTCATGGCTTTCCAGATTCAGACAGATACAGCATGGTCAGCTTAATCTTTATATCATGTATATCATAATTGCCCTGGTGGTTTTGTTTGTATGGAAATTGAGATGAGATGATGGATGTTGCACATTACATGGGGGTTCCTCTAGGATTATGCATGGCCCCGTTACTGTTGGGGATAATCAACAGGACGAAGGCTTTTTTTGCCGGCAGGAATGGATCTCCGCTTTTTCAGGCATATTACGACATATGGAAGCTCTTGCGGAAGGATGCCGTATATAGCAGGACGACCACATGGATTTTTCGTTCGGCTCCTGTCGTTGGGCTTGGGTCCGTTATGATAGCAATGATCCTTGTCCCGGTGGCTGGTTCCTCATTGTTCGCTTTTACCGGAGATCTGATTTTCTTTGCGTATTGCCTGGGCCTGATGCGATTTGCAACTGTGATTGCTGCTCTGGATACGGGATCAAGTTTTGAGGGGATGGGTGCCAGCAGGGAAGTCCATTTTTCCACTCTTGCAGAACCTGCGCTGCTGCTAGGGCTTGCGGCTCTGGCCAAGCTGTCCGGTTCATTTTCTCTCACAGGAATGTTTGGCGGTCTTTCTGGCTCGGACTGGCTGGCCTCCGGGCCGGCAATAGCTCTGATTGCATTTGCCGTCTTTGTGGTTTTTCTGGCAGAGAATGCAAGGATACCTGTTGATGATCCGAATACGCACCTGGAACTTACCATGATACATGAGGTTATGATTCTTGATTATTCCGGACCGGATCTGGGTATCGTCCTCTATGCGGCTGCTCTCAAGCTTTGGGTGCTTGGTGCCCTTATTGTCAACATCTTGATTTGTGCCGCTGACCTTTCCGGGTTTTCCGGTTTAATTGTCTTTGCTGGGGGTATGTTTATTCTGGCTGTGCTGGTTGGTATCGTGGAGTCGATAATGGCGCGCCTGAGTCTGCTCAAGGTTCCGCAACTCCTTGTTGGCGCCGGCGCCATGTCTGTGCTGGCCCTGATTCTTGTTATGAGGTTTACATCATGAATCTTCTGACCGATTCAATTCTTGTGTTACTTATTCTGGCGAGTTTTCTCCTTCTTAGCTCATCGCGATTAAGTAACTGTATAAAAACGGTGGCGCTACAGGGGATGATGGTTGGTGTTCTGCCTCTGGCTGCAAATGACAGTTTGACATGCCGTGTGACGGCCATCGCTCTGGTTATAGCCGGAATGAAAGGGATAGTGTTCCCCTATATGCTGTTCCGCACACTCAGGGAATCCACCACAATTAAGGAGTTGAAACCGTATGTTGGTTATACTGCTTCAATGTTTGCCGGTGTTGTTTCTCTTGTGGCTTCGTTCTGGCTGGATTCACGTCTTCACCTTCCTGTGGCCGCAAGTTCACGGCTGGTTGTGCCGGTCGCATTTTCAATGATGCTGACAGGTATTTTTCTGATAGTAGGAAGACGAACCGCTGTTAACCAGGTTATCGGGTATCTTGTTATGGAAAATGGAATTTATACATTTGGTCTGGCAATTGTTCGTGATGTTCCGCTGCTGGTGGAGCTGGGTGTACTGATGGATATGTTTATGGCCGTTTTTGTAATGGGAATAGCGATTTACAGGATTAACAGGGAGTTCGATCATATCGATTCCGACCAGTTGAACACTTTGAAAGGTTAGAATGCAAATCGATGGCGGTCTGATAATTTTGCTGCTGATACTGCTCCCGGCGATCTTTTCCGGTGTGTGTCAGATGCTTCGAGCCCCATTACAAGTCCTGCGATTTTGTATTGCAGGCGTTGTTCTTGTGTCAATCCCTGGACTTGTAGCGGTATTCCAGGTCTTTCGGAAAGGACCGTTGTTTGCAGCAGGTAACTGGCTGATGTTGGATATCCTTTCAGCTTATCATCTGTTGATTATGATGATGGTTTTTACGATTAGCGCGCTGTTTGCCGTGGGCTATTTTCGAGAAGAAATCGATATGAAGGAATTTACAATAAAGCATGCCAGGCGTTATGGAAGTTTATGGTTTGGAGCACTGGCTGCCATGATGCTTGTCCTTGTATCAAATAACCTGGGAGTAATGTGGGTTGGAATTGAAGCTACCACGCTGATTACCGCGTTTCTGATATGCATACACGTGACTCCAGGCGCACTTGAAGCGATGTGGAAATACCTGATGATGTGTTCTGTGGGTGTTGCCGCGGCGTTTACCGGAATCCTTCTGACTGCAGCATCCACGGTTCCGGTCGGGATCCATCCCACTGAAGCTTTGCTTTGGACCAATATAATGAATTCAGTGAGCAGCATGGATCCTGTCCTGGTCAAGGCGGCCTTTATCTTTATTGTTGTTGGATATGGAACCAAGGCCGGTCTGGCTCCGATGCATAACTGGCTGCCTGATGCCCATAGTCAGGCACCGAGCCCGGTATCGGCAATATTCTCAGGGTTTCTCCTGAATGCAGCGTTGTACTGTATCCTTCGATTTCTACCGATTGTTGAAGCAGTCACAGGTAATTCCGGGTGGGGCCGTGATATCCTGATTCTTTTTGGCTTACTTTCTATTGTTGTGGCGGCAATATTCATTATTGGCCAGCGTGATGTTAAACGCATGCTTGCGTATTCCAGCGTGGAGCATATCGGTCTTATTGCTTTGGGTGTCGGGTTGGGCGGCCTAGGGACTTTCGCGGCGCTGTTTCATATGTTTAATCATTCTTTGTGCAAGTCTCTTGCTTTTTGCTGTGCAGGCAGGGTGGGGCAGGCGTATGGCTCCAACGATATGCGCAAGACAACAGATATCCTTCGTTCAATGCCTGTCTTGGGGGGCGGGTTGATTGGGGGCATTCTCGCATTGATAGGGGTTGCCCCCTTTGCAATCTTTTTGAGTGAATTTATTATTCTAAAAACTGCAATTGACTCTTCCCGCTACTGGATTGCTGGTATTTACCTGACAGGGCTGGCTGTGGTGTTTGTTGGCGCGCTCCGCCACGCCATTGCAATGGCGTGGAAGCCACCGGAAGAAATGGCCCCTGATGCGCCTGCAAAAATTTGTCTGGCCGATGCTGCCCTTGTGGTCATTCCTCTTATTATTCTCCTGATTCTTGGATTGTGGATGCCAAAACTACTTGCTGAGTTCATTCTGAAAGCATCTATCGTTCTGGGAGCTTTATCGTGAAATGTTTCATTGATATATCTAACGGGGAAACAGCAAAACTAAGTGATGTGCCTCAACTTTCGAGTAATGACTTCAGGAAAATTATCATAGATGAGGTAGCTCAAGGGAGCAGGTTGTCAGCTTTATTTGGACATTTATTACCTGGAGGTAAGGTGCTGATTTATGCGGTGTTGGCCCAGAAGGAAACCGCATCACTGTTGCTTTTATCTTCTCCTGTAGATGGAAAGTATCCGGCGTTGACGCCTGACTGTGAGCAGGCGCATCTTTTCGAAAGGGAGATTGCCGAACAATATGGGGTCTTTCCTGAAGGGCATCCATGGCTCAAGCCTGTTCGTTTCCCCCCGGCCGGCCGGTCTGTCGAGGACTTGTTCGGCCTGCTTCCTGGAAATAACCAGTGCGGGGTAATGGATTATTTTAAAATGGCAGGAGAGGAGATTCACGAAGTGGCTGTTGGGCCTGTTCATGCTGGTATTATCGAGCCTGGGCATTTCCGTTTCCAGTGTCATGGTGAGATCGTGCATCATCTGGAGATTTCACTGGGTTACCAGCACCGCGGTATTGAACGGGCACTCCTTGGCGGTCCCGATAAAAGGAGTATTCATTACGCGGAAACTCTTGCTGGCGATACGACCGTCGGACATGGCCTTGCATATTCGCGAATACTGGAGTCTTTATCCAAATGTAAGGTGTCCGCGAGGGCTCAGGTAATACGGGGTGTTGCCCAGGAGCTTGAGCGGATTGCCAATCATATCGGAGATCTTGGAGCCCTAGCTGGTGACATCGGTTTTCTCCCTACCATGTCATACTGTGGTCGTATTCGTGGTGATGTTCTGAACATGACGGCGGTATTGTGCGGAAACCGTTTTAGTCGTGGTTTGATCAGACCTGGCGGTGTCGGGTTCGATATCGATGCCAAATGTATCGAGAACTTGTTGAAGAAGCTGGAGACTGTACGGATGGAGAGTGAATCGGCCGTGGATCTTTTATGGACTACACCATCTGTACTTGCTCGTTTTGAAGGGGTTGGCCAGATCACGTCGGCAGTTTGCAGTAAGCTTGGCCTGGTTGGAGTTGCGGCAAGGGCATGTGGGGAGGCCATGGATGTCCGGCAGGATTTTCCTTACGGGATATTCCGTTTCTCTCATATTCCGTTGTCGACTTGGTCTACAGGTGATGTTTTTGCCAGAGCTTTCGTCAGATGGCTGGAGGTACAGCGTTCCATTGCTTTTATACGTGAACAGCTGGAGTCTTTGCCTGATGGCGATGTGATGGCGCCCATTGGCAAGCTTGCACCATCCAGAATAGCTGTATCCATGCGTGAAGGTTGGCGCGGGGAAATCTGTCATGTTGCCATTACAGGCGAAAACGGCAAATTTGTCGGCTACAAGGTGGTGGATGCGTCATTTCATAACTGGTTTGGGTTAGCTTATGCCATGAGACAACAGCAAATTTCGGATTTTCCGTTGTGCAACAAGAGTTTTAATCTTTCGTATTGTGGTTTCGATCTTTAATACGACCTATAACCGGAAAGGGTATGGATTGTCATGTTAGGTATTTTGAAGGCAAGATTGTTTCAGGGGCATCGGACGATTAAGTTTCCTGATGGTCCTGCGCCCGAATTACCTGATAAATTTGCCGGTAGACCTCAGATTGAATGTTCGAAATGTCCATCCGATTGCGGCAAGCAATGTGTAGATATCTGTCCTACTGGGGCATTTGCTGCCAGTAATGATGATGCCATTACCCCATCGATTGATATGGGTAAATGTCTTTTCTGTAGAGCTTGCAGCAATGCGTGTAAGAATAATGCAGTATCGTTCGGCCGAACATACCAGCTTTCTGCAGTGAAAAGGGAAGATCTCGTCGTTAAGAATAATGATACTTCTGAAAGAGTTGTGCGGAACAAGAAGGTTTGTGATCTTTTTGGCCGCTCGCTAAAACTGCGACAGGTCAGCGCTGGTGGATGTAATGCATGCGAAGCTGATACCAATGTTCTCAATACGCTTGCATGGGATTTGGGCCGATTTGGAATACAATTTGTAGCTTCTCCGAGGCATGCAGACGGCCTGCTTGTCACCGGCCCTGTATCGCAAAACATGCGGGAAGCTTTATTGAAGACCTATGAGGCGGTGGCTTCTCCCAAAATTGTTATTGCGGTGGGCTCATGTGCAATTTCTGGAGGTCCGTACAGGGGGCAAAAGGAGTCTTGTAACGGCGTGGATACAATCTTGCCTGTAGACCTTTTCATTCCTGGGTGTCCTCCACATCCGTTGACAATTCTTGATGGTTTGTTGAGACTTATTGGAAAACTGTGATTTTTTTTAACTTATCGCGATGTGCCCGCCTGAATTCCAGAAAATCAATGAATTAGTCTTGAAATATTTAATCTGGAATTGTATTGTTACAACTAGGTAGGGGGCTGATGCCAATGTTCATCCTCAACGATATCAAGACCTTTAATAAATTTTGTATTCGCGGAATTCTGATTCCTTGCTTGTTGTTGGCTTCCTTTGCTTGTTTTGTTTTTGCTGGTGTTTCTGACGAAATTGAAGCGCTAAAAACCATCTACGAGCAGAACTTAAGTGCGATCGACAAGGAGTATACAGACAAGGACCGCGCTTGGCCTGATGAATATCAGAAAGAACTTGATAATCTCCTTAAGAAAATGCAGAAGGCTGGCGATCTGGATGGCTGGCAGGCTGTTAATAACGAAGTTGTCAGGTTCAAAGGGGATAAATTTATACCTCCTGCTGCAATTACTTCAACTGGTGGAGAATTACAGTCAATCCAGAAAAAATATCAAATTCTCTCCAGTAATCTGGAAATAGAGAAGAGTAAGAAGATAATATCTCTGACAGAGAAGTACATGACCCGGCTTACGAATACGCAGAAGACCTTGACCATTTCAGGCAAGATCGACGATGCACTTATAGTGAATTCCGAAATAAAAAGGGTTAAATCGTTGCCAAAAGTTTCGGCAGCAGAATTTGCCATGATGTCTGTAGAAGCTGAGAAGATCAGTGACCAGAAATCTTCGGTGCCAGCCGAAGACCAGAAGAAAGCAGAAGAAGCTCCCAAACCAGCGGTTGGGCAACCGGCTGCTGAAGCTGCCTTAGATAGCTCAAAACCAAAAGTTTATGATGGACAGGCACCACCTCAAATTGCTGGCGTGAATCTCAAGAACATACCTCTTTCAGGAACAGAGCGAATGCGTGTCTCCAAGACAATTTCAGTTAACACGATGGTTGGTAAGAAATCAGCTGTTACGTCATCTTCGTCGTCCAGTACATACTATGCTACTTATGCGAGAAGTGGATCAAATCAGCATTCGATCAGGATAAATGTCAAGGTAAGCAATGTAAACTCGTTCTTGGAGAATGGGGTCATGGCTGTTCAGATATTTGGCAAAAACCTTTCAGGGAAAGGCGGATATCTGGATTTACGAACGGATGTAATTAAACTTCCAAAACTTGAGGGAGGGAAGCAGGTGTATGTAGATTGTCCTCCACTAACCACATCTGTCGCGTCCCAGCGGTCTCTTAGCTCTTATTCATCGTATGCGTCTAGTGCGTCAAATACTGGAAC
>Ga0156394_1144_pt1 | contig 11064 bp, 7 predicted proteins | sample RifOxyA3_FD_108038 | JGI IMG/M metagenome (GOLD analysis project Ga0156394, IMG submission 108038) | Lentisphaerae bacterium RIFOXYA12_FULL_48_11 | reverse complement strand
AACCGTTCGAGCTTGCCCGTTCCAAGCGGATGATATGGAAGAATACTGACACCCTCGAGGCGCGGCATCGATATCGCCAACGACTCGATTCCAGCAAGATGCTCTTCGGTATCATTCATGCTGGGAATAATCGGACACTGCAGGCGGATCTTTGCGCCACTTTCATAAAGCCTGTGCAGGTTTCTCAGGATTATCTCACTTGATTGCCCTGTAAATTTCCGGTGGTCTTCCGGATTCGTCACCTTGTAGTCATAGAGAAACATATCCACCAACGGCATAATGCGCTCAAAGCAGTCCCAGTTCGCAAATCCACATGTCTCGATGCAGCAGTGTATGCCCTCATTCTTTGCCGCACGCAGGAGTTCAACCGTAAAATCCATCTGCATGAGCGGCTCACCGCCGGAAATTGTTAAGCCCCCCTTGCCCTGCCTGTAAAACGCCCTGTCTGCAAGAATCTCCTTCATTACGTCATCAACAGTCATTTCCCGACCAACGATCTCAAGACATCCTGCATCACATATCCGGACACAGTCGCCGCAGGCAATGCATTTTGCCCTGTCCAACTCATGGACCGCATGCCCGTTCATTGTCGAAATAACATGCGCTTTCTTTCTGCATATGCGTACGCACTCTCCACAATCTATGCACTTGGACTGTACAAATGAAAGATGTGGTTCGCAGCTGATACTCTCCGGATTATGACACCAGGTACAACGCAGAGGACATCCTTTGAGGAAAACCGTGGTTCGAATACCAGGCCCGTCATGGGTCGAAAAGCGCTGGATATCAAAAACACGCCCGGTCATACCTATTCCCCTTTTTCGTGGATCACACGATCAACAACCACCTGGCGCAGTTCCGGAGACAGGCTTGCGAAGTATGCGCTGAATCCCGTTACACGCACAATGAGTTCCGGGAAACGGCTTGGGTCCTTGTTTGCCTCCAGGATCTGTTCTCCATCCAGTATGTTGGCATTGATCTGGGTGCCACCCAGTTCAAAATGTCCACGTATGAGGTTTTCAACATTTTCAACATCCCGGCTGGAACCTGACAGACATGGATCAAGGTCCATTTGAAGGGGCGCCGTGTTACCGTAACCCGGCTGGACAGAGGCCACCGCCACGGCCAGCGCGGTTGAAGCGCCATCCTTCCTGAAACCCGGATTCGGATTAGCGCCATGGGCGATCGGTTCGCCGGCACGCCTGCCCTCCGGCGTTGCGCCGAGTTTTTTCCCCATCAGTACAGTGAGAGCCCAGGAAAACAGGCCGGGAAGCATCCTGTGTCCGTCCGGAGTGCGTTTTTCGTTTATCGTATCGGTATACAAACGGGCAATACGAATGGCCCATCCATCCGCAGAAGTACCACCAGCACCAAACTTAGGTGCATTCTTCATCATGAGCCGCATACGTTCACCATCATTGCCTGACCAGTTCGAATCGAGACACGCAAGAAGCTGTTTCCATGAAATGCGTCCATCCTTCTCGATCCGCTGTTCGATTGCCGCAAAAGAATCTGCAGCATTTGCCAGCCCAGCTCCATCAACTCCAAAAAGATAATACTCAATACCGCCATGGCTCGCATCAACACCCTTCTCAATAGGCCCATGACAGAGCAAATCCAGCGCGAGTTCCGGAAACACCTCGTGCATGTGCCTGAACTGGAAATCTATACCTGCGGCCGTAATATCAACGGCTTGCCGGAGATGTTTTGCAAAATATTTCCACAACTCATTAACGGAGGGTTGAATACCGGTATCTGCAAGCATCTCCCGCAATGCGACATCAAACACCCTGACAAGGCTGATCTTGATGATATCCTGTATGCAATACTCACGGCCTGGAAGACCAAGCCACTGGCATCCCGCATATGCACGTTCACGTGCAAGTTCAACAGAAAATCCGCTGCGCATAAAGCCGCTCACAGTATTGTCTACACCGAGAAACTTCGGCACACCGCAGCGGTCCTCAATCAGCATTTCAACACCACGCCGCAGCAGCCTGGGATCAACGTCCTTTCCCACGCAGATGCCGACATTCACGGGCGTGCGAAGCCTGTGGACCGCTTCAAGGACCAGGTACGAAACATGGCTGGTACTGTCTTTTCCTGACACGTCCGGTCCGCCAAGCTGCAGGTATGGTGTGTCGCGGAGAAGCATGCAGGCGATATGGAAAATCGCCTCCTCATCGGCGAGCTTTCCGGCTTTCATGTCCGCTTCGTAGTACGGTTCAAGAAGGCAATCCAGTTTGCCAAGTGCGCCGCTGCCGTTGTACATGCGGGAGATAAGAAGGTCCCAGAGGATCCACTGGCACGCCTCACGGAATGTGCGCGGCGGATTGGAAACAAGATGTTCATTCATTTCGGCTATTTCCAGCAGGTTCTCCGACATGTCATGTCCGTCCAGTGCCATGCTTCGGGCGGTTTCTGCATGTCTGCGAATCCAGTCCTGTGCACCAACAACCACCTGTTCAAGTCCGTCATAGAATTCCGCCGCTTCAACGTTAACCGAACGGTAATGCCGGATCTTATCGAGTATTCCACCCCACCCCAACTTGAGACCAATTTCCAGGTCCTGGCACATGTGCTGTACCGCGCCGATGGCCCCGACGATATGATACTTCTCATGCTGTTCCATCAGACTGCTGCGGTCAAATTCCGGCTTCCAGTGAACAGTCCGGTAAGACATGAAATTGGCCATGTAGGCGCCGGCGAGCGAACTCATCGGATCAATATAGACAGGATGTACATCGAGCAGTGCCCGGAAATTCTCGCCACACGCGCGGGTACCGTAGAAATTACCGTTGGGATGATTTGCGCTGGGTTTGAAACTGTCCATTATTATATCGGTAAAACGTACACCCGAACTGCTTACACTGTTGACTTTCTTTCGCAGTTTTTCCTGCGGCAGAATTATACCGTAATCATCAAAGTCCATTGAGCCGCGAACCTGCTGCTTGTCCCTGGTCTGCCTGCTCTTTTCCGCGCAGAGCGCCTTCAATCTATCGGAATATGAAATTTTGTTATCAACCAATGCCGTTATCATGAATTCACTCCTTGTTTACGGGTTGCGGATCCTTGCCCCCGATCCAGAACAGCAGGAAGGCAAGGATGGCCAGCGAAGCTCCCCAGCCCCATATTTTGGGCCATGCATGTATCCGGTTCTTATTCCATTCGGATTTCTCCACTATTCCGTTTCCGTCACGATCCGCTGCCTTAAATGCCGCAATAAGATCCTTCCTGTTAAACTGCAGGTTGTTCGCATTCTGAATGGTTATGCCGCTTTCAGGCAGGCTTTCCATGAATGCAAGAGTCAAACGGTCCTCAGGCGTACCCAGAAGCTTCGGCAGACTTTCCTTGGATGTGGAAGTAAGATTCCATGCTGGTAACTGTACCTGGACCTGCTGCCGGATGCCGTTTCCGGCCTGTTTTGTTGCTGCAATACCATCAGACTGGTAACGCTGTCCCGTGAATCCTGCAACCTGCGCGCCAAAAAACATGCCTATGCCGAAAATCAGTAATGCAATGAAACTCTGGGCACGGGCGCTCATCCCCGGCGGCACCAGACGCTCCGCGTAGATGGAAGCACCGGTAATCACAAAACCATACGAGAAACCATGCAGCAACAGTCCGATAATTACGGCCACGACGTTCATGCTTCCAAATGCAAAGAAACGGATTGCCCACACAGCCATGCCAACCATCAGGACCCGTTTCAACCCGATTTTTGAGATGAACCAGGGCAGGATGATCATGGTTAGAAGCTCTGAAATTTGGGACAGCGTCATCACGGCAGTCGGTTTTGGGAACATAATCTCGGTCAGGAATGCATTGGTCCAGGTTGTGTAGAAAGTCTTGGAAATCGTGACCAGCGGAATTGCCACTGCAAATACCAGGAAAGCCGGATCCTTCAAAAGCCGGGCGGCCGTAAGCCCGAAAACATCCTGTCCCTTTGCATCTATACCTTTGGGCGGAGTGTGCGGCAGGGTGAAACAATACAACGCCAGCAACGCTTCAGCTCCCGCTGCCAGATGAAAAAATGTCGCAGTTTTCTCGCCGAAAACGAACCCGACAACCAGTCCGGCAATTATCCAGCCGATACTGCCACCAAGTACAACCCATGAAAATCTTTCGGACTTTCCAATATGACGGAACACAAGATTATTGACCAGAGGAAGGGTCGGCATAAAACAAAGCGCATCGATAACGATCACTGTCATCATCCCCGGAAAAGTGGTCTGTCTTGCGGCAAGACAGAGGCACCCTGCTCCGGCAAAATGCAGTACAGCAAGTATCCGTTCGGTTGAAAAAAAACGGTCAGCAAAATAGCCGACAAAAACCGGGGATATCAATGCACCCAGGGCGGATGCACCACAAATCCAGCCGATCTGTGTGCCGCTGAAACCCAGGGTGGCATTCATATAGCTGCTGATTGGAACAATCCATGCACCCCAGATGAAAAACTCCAGGAACATGAGTGCCAAAAGCCGCAAATATGTAAATAAGAAACCAGACATAATAAACCTCTGGAATTTCCGCTATTTTGCCGGATCCTTCACTTTTTCCATGTTGCCATGTCTGGCAGAACGTATACCGGCATCCAGAATTGCGGTCATATCGAGATTGAACTGCGCCGTCAGTGTTTGATGCATCGGCTCTCCCGTATCCAGATAATTGAGGAATTCCTCTGCCAGATTCTTGTGGTGTTCCGGCAGTGGCGCCGGTTCATAAATTTCCGGTGCCTTTCCTGCGCCATGTGTAACCTGCACGACTGGTTTCTCTGTGTAGATCTCAAAAGACAGAGCGCCTGTTGTTCCAAACAGCATCAGCGGACCGGCGCTGAGATACGATTTGCCCAGCGTGGTCCAGGACCCCTGGGCCACGGCAATGGCTTTGGGAAACCGGACTACAATGACGCCATTATCATCCGCATCACACCATTGGCTGTTAAGATTGGCTTTCAGGCCCTGAGCGGACGTGGCATGTTCGCCCGTGTACCAGAGACCGTACATTACGCCATAGCAGCATAAATCTATCATCGCTCCGCCACCTGCCGCTGCCTGATGCAACCAGATCGCTGCGCGTTCCTCATCCGTAAGCGGAGTCGATGCTTCACTAACTCCCTTATGTTCCGCACCCGGTCCGAAAGGTCCTGAATCTCCAACACGGTAATCGATTTCGAGCACCTGCCCGATTGCGCCGGCATCGATCAATTCTTTCGCTTTGCGCGCATGCGGGAGCCAGGTGGCCGGCCAATTCACGACCATAGTTGTCCCAGCCTTACGGCAAGCCCGATCCATCCGCACCGCGTCTTCCAACGATACCGCCATGGGCTTTTCAACACACACGTGAGCGCCCGCCTGCGCACAGGCTTCCACTACATCCGGATGCTGGGCATTTTCAGAATTAATGATAACAACATCAAACTTCTCTTCTTTCAGCATCTGATGATAGTCGTCGTAACATTTTGGAATGTTGGCCAGCTTTATTACGTTTTTCCGGTTCCACTCCCTGGTATAAGGTACAACTTTCTTTTCAGGACGTAACGGCTTGGTATCAGCGCAGGCCACTAACGACACCTGCGGATGCGCGGCAAACATAGCAGCCACGTGATTGATATGGGGATGTGCAAAACCGACGATTCCAACGCGATATTTTTTGCTCATTTCCGAACTCCTTTGATTTTCCTGGCCGCTGTATCCAGACGTACTTCACGCCCCTCGGCCGCTGACTGATAAATCGCCTCCAATGACTGGATGACGTTCAACGCTTCCTCTTTTTTGACGCACAGTTCCTCCTCACCCTGAATGACGCGGACAAAATGCGCGACCTCTTTCCAATGGGCATAAAACGGATGATTTGGCTCGGGCGGTAACAGTTTCGGAGTAACATCGACCTGGTAACGGCCCATGTTCCTCACCAGCTTGAGGTCCAACACCCGCGGATCGAACGATAGGCCCCCTTCCGTACCCATGATCAAGACCCCGCCCGCACTGTCAGGTACATTCGCCGCCCAGCAGACCCGCAAACTGATGGTACCGCCGTTATCCAGCCGCAGAAATGCCGTCGCAAGATCTTCCACATCAAATTTGCGGTAATCATTTGGCCGGCTGTTCCCTCCCCCCGCAAAAGCACCGCTCTCCACTGCCGAAGTAATGAGGCCTTCATTGCGATTTCCCAGCTTGGTATAAGTCATGCCTGAAGCCGCAATAACTTTCGGGTTCCCCATGATCCACAGGACCAAATCCAGCATGTGGACTCCGAGGTCATAAAGCACTCCCCCGCCCGAAAGCGCTTTTACATGAAAAGATCCATGGGTCGGTATACCACGTCTGCGGAGGCGGGCTGCATCCGCACAGTAGATCTCACCCAGTTGGCCAGATGCGGCAAATTCTTTTGCAGCGGCAACCTGGTTATAAAACCGCATTGATTGCCCGACCATCAGGAATCGTTTTGCCTTTTCGGCCGCCTGGAACATTTCCGCGGCATCAACACTTGCAATCGCCAGCGGCTTTTCGCAAAGAACGTGAGCGCCAGCCCGTATTGCCGCGATAACCTGATTCTTATGACAGCCGGAGGGTGTACATATCGAAACCACATCAGGCTTTAATTCCGCCAACATCTTTTCCACATCTCCAAAAGCGTGCGGAATATGATGGCGTTTTGCAGTTGCATTGGCGTTCTCAGCCACATTATCCACCACCCCTACAACCTCTACTCCCGGCTGTGCCTGCCAGGCGGGAATATGCGCGGAATTTGCGATCATCCCGCCTCCAATTACGGCAATTCTAAGTTTACCGGTCGACATGTCTTCCCCTCCCTGCTTGTCTGCTTCAACCCTTGAGACCATCCAACTGCAGGTCCATCTTTTCGTTCGAGTTCTTGATTTCATCCCAGGTCACTACCCTGCGCTGATAGGCTGCTGTGCGTCCCATGATGGCGATCAGATTGCTCTGCACGCTCGGCTCGACCGTTGGGTTGCTGAAGTCGCCGCCAGTAATCTGCTTATGGAACGCGGCAATATTATTTATGGCTCCGTCTTTATACAGACTGCCATTTGATCCTCCGGCATAATAATTTTTGCCCAGGATCATGACCTTGCCGCCGTACTTTGTTTCCACACGGCCTTCCGTTCCGTAAACCTGGACGATAAGATGCTTGTCATGTTCGCCGGCGCCGTCTTTGTAGCGTTTTGATGTAAATATGACCGGCACATTGTCATCGTACTGGAACAGCAAGCCGCAATAATCCGAGTTATCACCAGCTTCCATTTTCGACTTGGTCCCGGCTGCACCAAAGGCATGCAGCGGAGGTTTCTGGAACATCCAGTTCATCACATCCAGCGTGTGAATATTGATCTCCACGAGGTAGTCACCGGAAAGCGCCTTATGGAAAAGCCAGTTCCGTAAACGTGCCTCGGGAGTACCCGGCTCAGCCTGTACATGGCCATATGGCCCGGTATGGTTGAATGCCTCTCCAAATGTGATTTTTCCTATCGCGCCCGCATGGAGCCTTTTTACAGTTTCCTGGTAGAAAGAATCTGTGCGATGCTGGAAATCAACCAGGAATGCCAGTTTCTTCTCTGTAGCCTTCCGGCCTGACTCGCCTACCGTCCTGCATCCCGGCACATCGACTCCGGCCGGTTTTGCCAGATAAACATGCTTACCGGCATCAACAGCGGCTGCTGCCTGTTCGGGATGGAAACAAGGCGGGGATTCAATGGCCACGGCATCCAACTTACCTTCGAGCAGTTTCTTGTAACAGTTCAAGCCCGTATATCGCCTTGACGGATCAATACCAAGCTTTTCCCCGCATGCATCCACCTTGTCCTGGAAATAATCAGCACATGCCACTATATCGTAACCGCCATGCGCCTTGAAAAGGCCGGCTATCCACGAACCCCGCGAACCACAGCCGATAAGTCCCAGCGATATTTTGCTGTTGGCCTCAGCCCCTCTAACCAGGTTCGGAGCAACAATCATTGTTGAAACCATTGCGGCGCCCCCACACAGAAAATTGCGCCTTGATAAATCAGCGGGAATATTTGTTCGGGTTAAGTTCTTGTTCATCTTCGATGCCTCCTCGTGTTTGGTGTTTCCTGAACTTATTGTCTGCCGTTAAATTACAACACCTTTATTTAAATTACTTGTAGCATGGGGACTTTTTTATGTATTTTATGACCATGGATAAGCGTAAGTTTAAACATCAATTCCTGAAAAGCCTCGGCAGTATCCAGCCTTTTGAACAACTGATGGACCTTCTTCCTGACGTGGCCTTCTACGTCAAGGACAGTAAAAGCCGGTTTGTAATGATGAACCGGCGCAACTGTGAGATCTGCCATGTTGCTTCAGAAATGGATGCCATCGGCAAGACTGACCACGACTTCTTTCCAAAGGACCGCGCCGACCTTTATGTGGCGCGCGATAAAAGGATCATGCGAACAGGAATTCCAACCATCAATGTTGTATCTCCCGCACCGGAAGAAGAAGGCTCAGATCACCTTGTTATAGGAAGCAAACTTCCATTAAGAAACCGTCAGGGTCGCATCATAGGTGTAACCGGAATACATCGTGCCGTGGAAGGGATGCGTGCAGCCCCTAAATCATACGGTCCCTTCTCCCGCGCAATCCAGCATATCCACGAACACTACGCGGAGACGACTGATACAAGAAAAATCGCGGCCATGGTTGGAATGTCTGCCCGTCAGTTCAACCGCCGTTTTCAGCGTTTCTTCAGAGCCACGCTCTGCCAGTATCTCATGCGCGTCCGGATCAATGCGGCATGCCGCCTTCTAACCGAAACCGATCACAGCGTGACAGATATAGCAGGCGAGGTCGGCTTCTACGACCAGAGCCACTTCTCCCGGACCTTCATCAGGATGATGGGATCATCCCCACTGAAGTACCGCAAGCAACATATTCCTGAATGAAGAATAACCTTATCCCGTGCGAATAAACCTGCCCAGCGTAGCCTATGAGGCCGCAACCAAGAGAGAAGTGGTGTGCATTTTGGAGCCTATAGCAAGTTCAGCAATACTGTAGTCGTTCGACGTCCTGTCCTCCAAAGCTGTCCAGCGAAGGAGGAAGGCGAACGGTATTGAAGTGAAGCTCCCCGCGGCAAGCCTGCCCGCCTGCCCGAGACGACTCGGGTCGGCCAGGGGCACGGGGCATTTTGGCGAAGGCGAGTAATCCGGATATTGCTGAAATATTGATACTATTCGAATTCAGCTTTCCCCTTTCCAGCAATCTTCGCAGGTGCTATCATGCCAAAAATTGGTCTTTCGCTTATACATGCCTTGGTCTGTATTAGCGAAGTTTATTCAGTCTAATACTTTTTTTCGGCAGGAGAGAATATCGTGATCACGAAAGGCGTACTTGAACGCGTATTCTGCATTCGCCACGGCGACAGCATAGGCACTGCGTTCACAGTTGATATCGACGGCAAGCAGTACATCATCACTGCCAAACACGTAATCGATGGCCTATTTGGCGTAGGTCGACCATCGACAGTCGAAGTCCTGCGGGACAGGACGTGGCACAACATTGGAGCTCGCCTTGTTGGCGAGGCACCACTGAACTGCGATATCGCAGTGCTCGCGTGCGACGTCTTGCTTTCGCCTCCAGCGGCCATCACCGCTAGTTCTTCAGGAATTGTCTACGGGCAGGATCTCTACTTCCTCGGATTTCCCTACGGGCTCCACTCCGACAGTGGGGATCTGAATCATGGTTTTCCGTTCCCATTGGTGAAGAAAGGCATCCTGTCCAACATCCAGAAGCAGGAAGACGGCACCGTCGTGTTCTTGATCGATGGGCACAACAATCCGGGGTTCTCCGGCGGTCCGGTCGTGTGGGCACGCCCAGGCAAGATCACGCCACGCACGCCAGGCGAGATAGTCAAACTCGACTACAGCGTCGGTGCCGTGATCTCGGCCTACAGATTCGCGTACGATAAGGTATACCTTGGAGGAGAGGAAACGCCGCTGGCTTACCGTCAGAATACAGGAATCGTCATAGCCCATCCAGTGGATGAAGCAGTGAAGATCATTGAGGCAAACCCAGCCGGATGCCCCATCAAATGATGCCGAACAAGACGCATGGACGGCTACAAATCAACCGCGCGGACGTAATTAGGGTCAGTCCTCGTATTTAAGTATTGACGGCAGATTGCCTTTTTTGGCAGGTTGTAAGTTATGCCAAGGAAGCCAAGGATCGAATATGCCGGAGCAGTGTATCATGTCCTGAATCGGGGGGGACCAGGGAGACCGTATTTTCAAGGACGATCTTGACGCTGAGAACTTTCTTTTATTGTTGGGCAAGACTGCAGAACAGTGTGGATGGGTGTTGCATGCCTATTGCCTGATGCCGAACCATTTTCATTTGCTGTTGGAAACACCGGAGGCTAACCTGGTGGCCGGGATGAAATGGTTTCTGGGTACCTACACACAAGTCTATAATCGACGTCATGGATTGCGGGGTCACCTGTTTCAAGGGCGGTATAAGGCGCTACCGATTCAGAGCGGAAGCGGGGGATATTTTGAAAAGGTGAGTACGTACATTCATTTGAACCCTGCCAGAGGGGGGCTGTTGAATCAAGACAAGCCAATTCTAATGAAATACAAAAGGAGCAGTTATCCTAGTTATTTAAATCCGAACATCAGGTCTGGATGGCTTAAGGTGGATCGTGTGCTTGGGAATATGGGTTTGAAGGATGATAGAAGCGGGCGTGTGGCGTACGGGCGACATATGCAGGTGTTGGTTGGGGAATTGAGGACGAAGAAGGGGCGGAAGTTGTATTCGGGATTGTGGAAGGATATCCGATGGGGATGGTACATTGGGGATGAGAGTTTTGAGTCGGAGATGCTTGCGCGGGTTGGACAGGCAGTTGAGGGAAAACAGAGGGCTTCGTACAGCGGGGATGAGATGGCGAGGCATGATGAAGGTGAAGCAGAACGGTTGGTGAGGAAAGGTTTAAAAATCCTTGGGGTGGAAGAATCGCGATTAGGGGTTATGCACAAGGGGGCGCCAGAGAAGAAGGTGCTGGCGTGGCTGGTTACGAGACGGGCGATGGTGA
>Ga0156394_1139_pt1 | contig 11186 bp, 6 predicted proteins | sample RifOxyA3_FD_108038 | JGI IMG/M metagenome (GOLD analysis project Ga0156394, IMG submission 108038) | Lentisphaerae bacterium RIFOXYA12_FULL_48_11 | reverse complement strand
TTACAGGTACCCTTGCAATCACCGGCGGTATTGTGAACCTGGTGGGTACATATGCCGGCACCTACATTACTTTCCATTCCAATAGCTTGCCGGCAAATTTGATTATCAGAAACCCTGTTGCTCTTTCAAGTACCACTAATATTTTGAATCATGGCGGCACTATTACCCTTGCGATTGATTCCGCTCTTGCCAATTCGGCAGCAATGACTGTCGGACGTTCCGTCTGGAATGATGGTCCAATCAATCTGGTTATTGATCGGGCCACGCCGGGGGATGGCGTCAATCACACATTCGGGAGGCTGATCCCATGGGATAAGGGCATTATTAATGTCAGCTGCGGATCCAACACCTGCGGTACGGCCCCCGTTGTCACATTCAATTTTGTGACTAACTTCGGATCGTTTAATAATGCCGTGATTGGAAGGATGGTTCCTGTGGGCGTGAACCTGCGGCTTGGTGACATGGCGCCAATGGCGGCCACTGTAAACGATTCTTTTGTGCAACGTTTTGAGTTGGACGGTACTTCGCCGGACAACCAGATTACAGGTGTCATTGGCGATAACGACAACAACAACGGTGTTTACACCAACTGGACATCAATTATTAAGCAGAATACGAGCACATGGATATTGAGTGGCACCAATACGTATAAGGGTGTGACAAGGATTAGCGGTGGAAAACTTGTGGGAGTAACAGGTGGTTCCTGTGCAAGCAGCACTGTAACCGTTGATAATGTGGCCGGCATTCTGGGAATCATGATAACCAACAGCACTAAACAATGGACATGCGCAGCGCTGACGATCAGCGCAGCAGGTCGGCTGGATTTCGACTTTGGTGGGAGTATCCAGCCAGGCGTTGCTTTTGCGCCGCTGCAAGTAACAAACAATGTTGCTTTCACGGTAACGCCGGTTGTTACTTGCAGTGGAAGCACAAATCTTGTTGCCGGGGATTATCCGCTCATGACTTGGATAAGCAGGTCTGGTACAGTTCCGACCAATGCAGTTTTGCCGCCGCATGTTACCGGCGGAATTCTAACGATCAGTAATACGACTTTGAATCTCAATATTGTTACAAATACCATGCCGCTGACCTGGACCAATGCAGGGGTGGGCATGTGGGATACTGCCAGCTTCAGTTGGAAAGATTCTGCCGGGACTTCCGAGAAATACCAGGAAACGCTTGTTTCGGGGGATGTTGTAGTCTTTGATGATACGCCCGGGATGGGAGCTTCTACTGTTACTTTGAATACAGCGGTTGTTCCGGCGAATGTCACCATTAACAGTACAAACAGGAATTATATTGTAACAGGTACAGGCCGGATCACAGGTGCGACAGGTTTGACAAAGAATGGAGCCGGAACTTTTACTTTAACCACAACCAATGATTATTCAGGAGTAACGATGATTAATGGGGGTACCCTGGCCATGGGAGGGAGTGGGTGTCTTTATGGTGGAACAGGCAGGGGAGCTATTACAAACGACGGTTTGTTTGTTTATGGGAGTGCGGCAACGCAGACTTTTTACACTGCCGTGGCTGGGACAGGTTCAGTAATCTGTACAGGGGGCGGTACATTGATATTTGCAGCAGCAAGTACTTATACCGGTGATACAAAGGTTTATGGCGGGATGGTGCAGTTCAACCAGCCGAGCCTGGCATCAGGAGCGGATGTTTATGTGAATACGGGTGGCAAACTAAATCTGAATTTCAGTGGTAGCAATACAATAAGATATCTGCATATCAATGGCGGGACATCTATCAAGGGCACGTATGGCGCAGCTGGATCGGGCGCGGAGATTATACGGGATGATATCTTCATTGGCAGTGGAGTTCTTGATGTGTCGAGGGGTGATCCTGGTACGGTTATTCGTGTTCACTAGAGCAGTTTCAATAATTCTGTAGCCGTTTTGGCTGCTGCATTGCGCATGGTCAGAGTCACGCTGCATCGAAATAGCCCGACTATTCCTGCTTCGTGTTTCTTGACCATGCGCAATTCGCTACACCCCTCCGGCTACAGTATTATTTCAACCGCTCCAGCGTTCTTACGGTAGAATTCAGTCATATCTGTTAAATAATCAGTCATATCTGCTATTTGTAAAACCACATTGCAGTGTTAGCCTATTACAATTCTGAACGTTGAGTATTTTTCTTGCATGACAGTCTGGTTGAAAATCGAAAACGTATTTCCTGTTAACAATCCCTACGGCAGTTCTGTAGGTGAAAAAGGCAAGTACTGGAGGATTCGCAAATGAAACTTGGCAAAATGACAAGGCGCAGTTTTCTGAAGGGAACAATGCTCGGTGCGGGTGGCAGTCTGGCGTTTCCTTGTTTCGTTCCCGGTTCGGCTCTTGGTGCCGAAGAGAAAGTGGCGGCGAATAGCAGGATCAATCTGGCATGTGTTGGGGTTGGTGGCATGGGGACCGGGAATCTCAGGGCGTTTCTTAACGATGAACGTGTTCACGTTACAGCGATCTGTGATGTGGATGACAATCACAGGAAGAGAGCGCTCGATATAGCGAAGCTAAAGGAGGATGCGGGTTACAGAGACTTTCGCGAGGTAATGGCTCGCAAGGATATTGATGCTGTGATGGTTGCCACACCGGACCATTGGCACTCATTGGTCACCGTGGCGGCATGCCGGGCAGGCAAGGATGTTTACTGCGAAAAACCGCTTGCTGCCAGTATAGGCGAGGGCAGGTTCGTCAGTGACCTGGTGAAGAAGGAAAAGCGTGTTCTGCAATGTGGGACATGGCGCAGGTCGGGTATATATGTACGCATGGCCTGCGAATGGATCCGTAACGGATACATAGGAGATTTGAAGGAAATCGAGGTTGGTGTTCCGGGCCGGTTCGCTATTCGTGATGGATACACGGGGCTTGAGGCGCCTGTAGCTGTTCCAAAGGATTTTGATTATGAAATGTGGCTTGGACCTGCTCCTGAGGCACCGTATACGCCTGCGCGCTGTCATTTCAACTTTCGCTGGATTCTTGATTACTCTCCGGGCTACATAACCGACTGGGGCGCTCATTTCATCGATGTTGCGCAATGGGGTAATAATTCTGATGATACTGCTCCGGTGTCTGTAAAGGCATCGGAAGTAAAGTTCCGTGATAAGGGAATTTATAATGCGCCAGAGGAATTTCGTGTTGAATATCAGTACGGAAATGGCGTGCGCATGACTATGATCTCTACAACTGACGGTAAGAAATATGGTACGAAATTTATCGGGACCAAGGGCTGGATTTTCTCCGAGAATACCACATTGATTACCGAGCCTGCCGAGTTACGCCGCACCAAGATTAAGGAAAATGAGATACATCTGTACGAGTCTAAAAACCATCACCGAAACTTTATTGACTGTGTTCTGTCCCGCAAAGAGACCGCCGCACCGGCCGAGGCTGCGCATCGTGCGGCCAGCTGCTGTCACCTTGGGACGATTGCCACGCTTCTGAAACGTGAGCTCAAGTTCGACCCCAAGACTGAGACATTCCCTGGTGACGAAGAGGCCAACAAGCTGGTCATGAGGTCAATGAGGGAGAAGTGGCGCCTGGATGCGTGATTGGTGGTTAATGCCTGCCAAGTTTCATTAAAGTTCCATTAAAGGGCAAGTAGTGAGAATAGGCTGTGTATTTCTTGCTGGTCCGGCTACTATCTTTCAATGACTAGCTATCGGGAATTGTTCAAGGAGTTTGGGGTCCGGCTGATTGTTGCATTTGGCTGTATGCTGGCTGGTGTTGTTGCTGGTGCCATTATCGGCGGAGGGTGGGGAGTGCTTGCAGCTTTGCCTTTCGTTTTTGTAGGGACTCTTGTGGTGGTTCCATCGATAACATCAATATTGGCGCAGCCTTTCTCGTCGCTTCTTTATCCGTCGAAACATTTGGATCACACGATGCCAATGTACAGTATTCCACAATCAAAACGCGCAAAGGGGTTGTACGAAGAGGCAATTGCCGGTTATGAGAAAATAGCCGTTGAATATCCTGATGAAGTGAAGCCTTATATTGAGATGGTTACTATTGCGATTATGGACCTTCGTAACGTTGAACAGGCAAAGTCTTTTCTTGGTCGCGGGATGGTGCTGCTCAAGGATGAATCTGCCAGGAAGGTTCTTCAGGAATCCTATAATGCGGTTATCACGAGGCTTGAAGTAAAGCCTGAGTGGTTGAGAGAGCAGGAGAGCCGCACAATAGTTCCTGAAAAAGTGGAACGGACCCTGCCTGTTGAAGAACCGGATGGCCTTACAAAACGGCGCTACCATCCCGGCGGATATATGCAGGATAACAAGGATGGCTTTGTTGATGACAGGAAAACAATTGCCAGGAAACATTAAGCGGGTCGAATCCCGACCCGTTTAATATCAAATCACTCGCCAGGATGTCCCGTGCCCCTGGCCGGGCTCGGGCTAGGCGGGCAGGCTTGCCGCGGGGAGTTTCACTTTCTTTCAATGTTTTGATGCAATAGAATGCAACGAATTCCGTTATCTTAAGGTAAGTGGAGGAATATAAGATATGGGGGCTTTTTCGCGTCGTGATTTCCTGAAGACAGTCGGATTGGGGCTTGGAGCTTTTTGCTTTCCTGGAGCTGGCGGTAAGTCGCCGGTATTTGGTGCTGAAAATTCAGCCGAACGTCCGAATATCATCGTAATATTGTCTGATGACATGGGGTTTTCTGATATCGGCTGTTACGGAGGAGAAATCTCAACTCCCAACCTGGATAAGCTGGCTGAAAATGGATTACGCTTCAAGCAGTTCTACAATACAGCCAGATGTTGTCCTACGCGGGCCTGTCTCCTGACCGGGCTTTATCCGCACCAGGCAGCTGTCGGGCATATGATGGAGAATAAGGGGCTGGATGGTTTTCAAGGTGAGCTTAGCAGTAAGGCTGTTACGATAGCGGAGGCGCTCAAGCCTGCAGGCTATAGTACTTACTGTGTTGGTAAATGGCATGTGACGACCAATCCTGACAAACATAACTGGCCGTTGCAGCGCGGGTTTGATCGTTTTTATGGTACCATTCACGGTGCGGGTAGTTTCTTTGATCCTAACACTCTGACCAGAGACAATGCCTTTATCAGTCCCTATGCCGATCCCGAATACAAACCAGATTCATATTACTACACAGATGCCATCGGAGATCACGGGGTGCGCTTCATAGCCGACCATTGCAAGAGTAATAAAGATAAACCGTTCTTCATGTACGTTGCCTTTACTGCAGCACACTGGCCGATGCATGCGCTGGAAAACGATATCGCAAAATACAAGGGACGGTACGATGCCGGTTATGGCCCGATACGTAAGGCCCGGTGTGAGGGTGCTAAGAAACTTGGCCTTGTAAAGGAGGGGTGGGAACTTTCTGAACAAGCTGAAGGCTGGGACTCTGTCGAGGACAAGGCGTGGGAGTCACGATGCATGGAAGTTTATGCCGCGATGATTTCCGCAATGGATCGCAATGTGGGCAAGCTTGTTGATCAGTTGCGCAGTACCGGGCAGTTGGACAACACGTTGGTATTCTTTCTCCAGGACAACGGGGCCTGTGCAGAGTTGCTTGGACGCGGAAACCCTGAGGCCCCGCGGGCCGATCATCCCACGTTACCGCCACTTGCGGCAGATTATCTGCAGCCGGATATGCGACCCAGGCAAACACGAGATGGCCATCCGGTACGCTCTGGAAGAGGCGTGATGCCCGGAGGGGAGGACACCTGGGTGGCTTATGGCCGTGGATGGGCTAATGTGTCAAACACGCCGTTCAGGGAGTACAAGCATTGGGTCCACGAGGGCGGGATTTCCACACCCCTAATTGCGCATTGGCCTGGAAGAATAAAGCGCAAGGGTGTGCTTGAGCAGCAGCCGGGGCATCTGATTGATGTCATGGCCACCTGTGTTGACGTGGCTGGCGTAAAATATCCTGCCGAATTTGGCGGGCAGAAAATCAAGCCCATGGAGGGTTGCAGTCTTGTCCCGGCATTTGATGGCAAACCGATCGAACGCAAGAATCCTCTTTTCTGGGAACATGAAGGAAATCGCGCGATACGGACTGCCGACCAGTGGAAACTTGTTGCGAAAGGTCCGCAGGGTAACTGGGAACTTTACAACATGGAAAAGGATCGAACGGAGATGCATGATCTTGCAGGCGAAATGCCGGACAAGGTTAAAGAGATGGCTTCCATGTGGGAAGATTTTGCAAAGCGTGCGGATGCAGTTCCATGGCCATGGGGAAAGCCGTACGGGGAAGATAAGAAGCCTGGCAAGGGAGAAAAGAAAAATAAAAAGAAACGGTAGTATTTTTAAGTTGGATAAGTACAGTAAGGCGGTTCCAGTCTTTCATATACGAGGTGCTTTATGAGGTTGTTTGGGTTGACTGTTCTTGCAGTTGTTGTTTCGTCGGCAGTAATGGCTGCTGATAAAAATCCGGTCGGGAAGCCGTATGTTTACAAGAAAGCCGGAGAGAGGGAACTGAAACTTTATGTTGTGACTCCAGATGATCACAAGGCGACTGATAAAAGACCGGCAATGGTTTTCTTTCACGGTGGCGGCTTTGTGGGCGGCAGTCCTTCGCAGTTCAATGAGCAGGCAAAATATCTCGCGTCACGAGGAATGGTTGTTGCGCTTGTTGAATACCGTTTTGTTTCAAAGAAGAAAGCGATGGAGTTACCGATCGTTTGTGTGCAGGATGCTAAATCTGCGATGAGATGGGTACGCAGTCATGCAGGTGAGCTTGGGATTGACCCCGGCAAAATAGCTGCAGGGGGAGGATCGGCAGGCGGGCATCTGGCGGCAGCTGCGGGACTGATTGATGGTCAGGACGATCCACAGGATGATCTTAAGGTTTCGTCAAGACCCTGCGCGCTGGCTTTGTTCAATCCGGCTCTTGATCTTACACAGTTTTCAAAGACCGGCGGACCTTTTGCCGAGCAGGCCAAAGTGCTGTCACCTTTGTATGCGGCCAGCCAGGATGATCCGCCGGCAATTGTTTTTTTTGGCTCCGATGATAGCCTTGGTAAATGCGTGAATGATTTCAAAGAGCGAATGGAAAAAGCCGGGGTTCGTTGTGAGGTGCGCATCTACGAGGGGCAGAAACACGGTTTCTTTAATTATGGCAGAAATGACAACAAGTATTATACTGAAACACTGCTGGAACTTGACAAGTTTCTGGCTTCGACCGGTTTGCTAAGCGGACTACCGACGATTAAGAATTAGGGGGACATATATGATAACAAGGCGCAACTTTGTGAAGAGTATCGGTTTGGGCTCTGCTGCTGTTTTGTTCAGCAGAGACATGAGCGCAGCAGATACGCCGGCGAAAAGACCTAACATTATCTATATCATGTCCGATGATCATGCCGCACATGCAATCAGTGCATATGGCAGCAGGATCAACCAGACTCCTAATATTGACCGGCTTGCCAGAGAAGGAGTCAGATTCGACCACTGTTATGCTGTAAATTCTATTTGCACGCCGAGCAGGGCGACGATTATTACCGGCAAGTATAGTCACATCAATGGTGTGCCGGTTTTCAACAAGTTTGACGGATCCCAGCCCACGGTTGCAAAATACATGCAGGCCGCGGGCTACCATACCGGCATGTTCGGGAAGTGGCATCTGGGCAGCGATCCGACAGGCTTTGACAAGTGGACCATCCTGCCTGGTCAGGGTGTTTACCACAACCCGTCTTTCTTCGGGCCTGAAGGCCAGCGTGAGATTAGCGGTTATGTAACGGACATCATTACGGATCTTTCAATGGAGTTTATAAAGAGCCGTCCTTCGGACAAACCGTTTTTCCTGATGTGTCACCATAAGGCGCCGCACCGCAACTGGGAGCCGGATGAAAAACACAAGTCAATGTTTGTAGATAAACATATTCCGGAGCCTGAAACGCTTTACGATGATTACGCCGGACGTACAGATGCATTAAGGGAGAACCAGCAGAAGGTCTTTGATGATCTCACGAGGCGTGACTTGAAGCTCGAACCGCCGGCTGACCTCAAGGGCCCAGAGCGGAACAAGTGGTTGAGTGTGAAGCCTGTGGAAGTTGAAATTGAAGTAAATGGGCAGAAGAAAAAAATAACCGGCAACGAACTGAACAAGTGGAAATACCAGCGCTACCAGCAGGATTACCTGGCCTGTATTCAATCCGTAGATGACAATGTCGGTCGGCTCCTTGACTTCCTGGACAAGGAGGGACTGAAGGATAATACGATTGTAATATATACCAGTGACCAGGGATTCTTCCTTGGTGATCACGGTATGTACGACAAGCGGTTCATGTACGAGGAATCCATCAAGATGCCATTCCTGGTACGATGGCCGGGCGTTGCAAAGGCTGGAGCCGTCCAGGATGCGCTTGCGATCAATCCGGATTTTGCGCCGACATTCATGGATGCGGCCGGCCTGTCTGTTCCTTCTGATATGCAGGGAAGGAGCCTGAAGCCGCTTATGGGCGGTGAACGTCCCGCAGACTGGCGCAAGAGCTTTTATTACCGCTACTATCACGATCCGGGCGACCATAATACCCGTGCCCATTACGGTGTCCGTACGGAGACTCACAAGCTGATCTATTTCTGGAAAAAGGACCAGTGGGAGATGTATGATCTGCAGAAGGATCCGGAAGAACTAAAAAATATCTGCAATGATCCTGCTCGGAAGGAAGTTGTGGAAAAACTGAAAGCAGAACTCTACCGTTTGAAGAAGGAAGTTAAGGACGACGACCAGTTTGCTGATGCCCAGCCGCCGCACAGTGTTGATCCGATCCGTCCAAAACCTGTGAAAAAAAGTGTAGAGAAGAAATAAGATAGAGGAGGAACATCCTGTGAATCTTTCGCGTAGGAGTTTTATCTCTGTTATGGCTTCCGGTGCTGCGGTTGCGGCCTTTGTCCCGAATGGAATGTTTGCTGCTGATGCGCCGGGCAAAAAACGTCCGAACATTATCTGGCTGATTGCAGAGGATTTTGGCCGGCATCTCGGCTGTTATGGCACAAAGGAAGTCTTTACGCCAAATCTTGATAAACTTGCCACAGAAGGTGTCCGTTACACGAAGTTCTTCACAACGGCGCCTGTCTGTTCTCCCAGTCGATCTGCTTTTATGACAGGGATGTATGCCACAACTATAGGTGCGCATCAGCACAGATCGCATCGTGATGATGGCTACAAACTGCCGGAAGGCGTGCGGGTGTTGAGTGACATGATGCGTGGGGCCGGTTATTACACTGCAAACATCAGGAAATTCCCTGATGGGGTTGATTTCAAAGGCACAGGGAAAACAGATTGGAATTTCACTTATGAAGGCAAGCCTTTTGATTCTGACAATTGGAATGATTTGAAGCAGAATCAGCCATTCTATGCACAGGTGAATTTCAGTGAAACGCACAGGAAGTTTCACGGGCCTAAAAAAGCCGACCCGGCTAAAGTGGAGATTCCGCCTTATTACCCGGATCACCTGGTTACGCGTGAAGATTGGGCGGCTTACCTTGATGATGCCAGTGAACTTGATCGAAAGATCGGGTTGGTTCTGAAACAGCTGGAGTCTGACGGGCTGGCTGACAACACGGTTGTTGTTTTCTTCGGGGACAACGGGCAGGCCCATGTGCGGGGTAAGCAGTTCTGTTATGACAGTGGTTTGCATGTCCCGATGATTATCCGCTGGCCTAAGGATTTTCCGGCTCCGAAGCAGATAAAGCAGGGGTTCGTGGATGACAGGCTTTTAGCGTCCATTGATCTTGCTCCGACCATGCTTGCTGTTGCCGGAGGTCCGAAACCTGAGAAGACGGAAGGAATAGTTTTCCTTGGTGATAATGCGGCTCCTTCGAGGGAATATGTTTTTGGTGCGCGTGATCGCTGTGATGAGACAGCCACGCGTATACGCACTGTTCGTGATGCGCGTTACCGTTACATCCGCAACTTCACTCCCGATCTGCCCTTGCTTGCTCCCAATGCTTACAAGGAGCGGAGCTATCCGGTGTGGAATCTTATCAAGCAATTGCATGCTGAAGGCAAGTTGACGCCGGTCCAGGCTGCTCTTGCTGCTCCAGTAATGGCGCCTGAGGAGCTCTTTGACCTCGACCAGGATCCGTACGAGATCAACAACCTCGTGAAATCTGAAAAGCCGGAACATCAGGAAGCGTTGAAGCGTCTCAGGGTTGTACTGGAGAAGTGGATCGAAGGGTCGGGTGACCAGGGGCGTATACCTGAGCCGCAAGAAATTGCAGCTGCAGAAGGGCGTACCAGGCCGGAGCCTCCAAAAGAAAAGAAGAAGAGGAGGAACAAATGAGAGTTACAGGAGAAATTGATTCGACCAGATGAGGGCTGTTCATGTTGGAATGGATGACCATGGACTTTGATCAGATGCCATTGCCGACGCCTCTTGGGATTAAAGGAGCTGTTGGCAAGTAAAGGAAAGGGAGAAAACATGAAAAGCAGGGTATCAAGGAGACATTTTTTAAAAGTATCGGGAATGAGCGCAGCTTTTGCGGCTATGCCTGGATGTATGTCCAACGCTCAGGATTTTAAAAGAACAAAAAAACTGAACATCCTCTTTTGCTTTGCCGATGACTGGGGCCGTTACGCTGGAGCCTATTCCGGTCTTGATGGCAGGCCCACAATAAGCGATGTCGTTAAGACGCCGAACATTGACCGGATTGCGTGTGAAGGTGTTCTTTTCCGGAATGCGTTTGTGACTGCACCCAGCTGTACGCCATGCCGCAGTTCCCTGTTGTCCGGCCAGTATTTCTTCCGTACAGGACTTGGTGCTATTCTGAATGGTGCGGTTTGGGATCCGGCGATTCCTGTATATCCGCTCATGTTGCGAGACTCGGGTTATCATATCGGAAAGAGTTATAAAGTCTGGAGTCCAGGAACGCCGGCTGATGCACCATATGGCGAAAAGCAATATGCTTATGAAAAAGCCGGTCGTGATTTCTGCGATTTCTCGGAGAATGCGACGAAGCTGGTAAAAGGCGGCATGACTTTTGAAGCGGCAAAGGAAAAAATTCTGGGCCAGATTCAAAAGAATTTTGAAGACTTTATCGCCGATCGCAAGCCGGAACAGCCTTTCTGTTACTGGTTTGGTCCCACGTTGACTCATCGTAAGTTTGAAAAGGGGTCAGGCAAGGCGTTGTGGGGGATTGAGCCGGATTCCGTAAAGGGAAAATTGCCGAAATTCATGCCGGATGTCCCCGAAGTGCGTGCAGATTACA
>Ga0156394_1131_pt2 | contig 11272 bp, 7 predicted proteins | sample RifOxyA3_FD_108038 | JGI IMG/M metagenome (GOLD analysis project Ga0156394, IMG submission 108038) | Lentisphaerae bacterium RIFOXYA12_FULL_48_11 | reverse complement strand
GGGGCTGGAGAAGGTCCCAAGGGTTTGGCTGTTCGCCAATTAAAGCGGTACGCGAGCTGGGTTCAGAACGTCGTAAGACAGTTCGGTCCTTATCCACTGTGGGCGTAGGAAATTTGAGGAGAACATTCCTTAGTACGAGAGGACCGGGAATGACGTACCTCTGGTGTACCAGTTGTTCCGCCAGGAGCATCGCTGGGTAGCTATGTACGGAATGGATAAGCGCTGAAAGCATCTAAGCGCCAAGCCGTCTCCAAGACAAGATTTCCCTTCAGTCGCAAGACTGACTAAAGACCCCCGGAAGACTACCGGGTTGATAGGTTGGAGGTGTAAGTCCAGTGATGGATTCAGCTGACCAATACTAATCGGTCGTGAGGCTTGATCATTTTTTTTCTCTTACCAGCAAAAGTGTGTTTTGTTCTACTCTCTCTGCAATTGTATATTTTAATAGGATTTTTCCCGGTGACCATAGCGAGGAGGTAACACCCGTTCCCATCCCGAACACGGAAGTTAAGGGCCTCAGCGGCAATGGTAGTGTGGCGATCGGCCATGTGAGAGTAGCACGTTGCCGGGATTATTTTTTAGCAAGGGGCCCAGATCATTACGATCCGGGCCTCTTGTGTTTTAAGGGTCTTGACTACGGATGTTGCGGCGGATAAGTTGATTTTGTTATGAAAAGCCAGTTCAAGAGTTTAAGAGCTTCAGAGCTTTACTGCCCGAACTGCCGTATATCACGGCCGGTCAGGGAGAGATTGTTGCTTGTGCTTCCCAAGGCGGAAATGCACGAGTATCGTTGTTCAGTCTGCAGTATGTCTCTCGGCATGCGTGAGGTGAAAGAATCAAATGAGGGGTTGTTGATAAGGTGATTTTTAGCGGAAGATTTTCGATGAAAGACAAGAACAAGAAACACAATACGGAAAACCAGGATAAACCGGTAGGTCCGGAAAATGAAGATGTGCCTGATGTTAAAGCTGAATCCGATGATGCTAAGTCTGTGTCAGAAAGTGAAGCTCAAGGCAAGTCGGCAGATTTAAAGGCGGAGACTTCCGGGAAGGAAGGAAATGATGAGAAATATCTCCGTCTGATGGCTGATTTCGATAACTTTCGCAAAAGAACCATCAGGGAAAGAACCGAACTGTACCAGCGGGCAAACGAGGATATCATAGAAGAAATACTGCCGGTTCTCGATCACCTGGATCTTGCGCTCAAATCCGCGGCAGAAAATAATGTGGTTGCTGGAGTAATTGATGGCTTTCGCCTTGTTGCGGAACAGTTGTTGTCTGCTTTGCGGAAATCAGGACTGACGGTTCTTGATGTTGCTGAAGGTTCGCAGTTTGATCCCACATTGCACGAGGCAATATCGCATTTGCCCTCGGAAAATATACCGGAGAATGCGGTAATTACACAAATCAGGCGTGGATATCTGCTGGGAGGTCGTGTCCTCAGGGCTACACAGGTGGTAGTCTCTAGGGGTTCACAGTCTGATGGCGGTCAGGAAAATGTTGAGCCAGTAATTTCTAGTGAAGGGAAATAAGCCGTGGCGGATAAAAAAGATTATTATGAACTGTTGGGGGTGCCCAGAACGTCTACTACCGATGAGATAAAGAAGGCCTACAGAAAGATGGCCATGAAGTATCATCCTGACCGTAATCCGGGCGACAAGGTTGCGGAGTCCAAGTTCAAGGAGATTTCAGAGGCTTACGAAGTTCTCAGTGATGCCAACAAGAAACAGCAGTATGATCAGTACGGGCACGATGGCCTCAAATCAGCATTTGGTCCAGGTGGATTTGATTTCTCCAGGGATTTCACCCACATGTCTGATTTGCAGGATGTGCTGGGAAGTATTTTTGGAGATGGTGGCGGTATTTTTGATGATTTCTTTGGAGGTGGTGGGCGGCGCCGAACACGTGATGGCAGGCAGCAGGGTGCCGATCTGAGATTTGACCTGGAAATTGATTTTGAAGAAGCAATATTCGGGTCTGAACGTGAAATTACCCTGCCAATGACAGAGGAGTGTTCCAAATGTAACGGGAGTGGCGTGGCCCAGGGGAGTACAAAGGAAACATGCCGACAATGCGGTGGCCGCGGTGCCGTGGTTTCCGGGGGCGGATTTTTCCAGGTCAGGCAGACATGTCCGTCATGTGGTGGATCAGGATCTGTTATAGTTCATCCGTGTACTATGTGTCAGGGCAGTGGAAGGATCAAGACTCGCAAGAAGCTGACATTGAGGATACCGAAGGGAGTAGAATCAGGATCAAGGCTGCGTCTTGCCGGTAAAGGGGAGACAGGACTAAATGGCGGTCCATCCGGCGATCTGTATGTCGTATTGCATGTAAAAGATCACGAAATATTTCAGAGGCGCGGTGACGACTTGTACTGTGAGGTGCCCATAAGTTTTGAAGTTGCCGCGGGTGGTGGTGACCTGGAAGTTCCGACAATTGATGGTTATGCCATGCTCAAACTTGTACCAGGGACGGAGGTTGGTAAAGTGTTCAGGCTGAAGGGGAAAGGTGTGCCTAATGTTGAGGGGTATGGCAGGGGGGACTTACATGTGAGAGTTGTGCCGGAAGTTCCTGTTCGGCTCAATTCAAAACAGAAAAAAGCGCTGTTTGATCTGGCCCAGATAATGGAGGGTAATAATTATCCTGAAGGGCAGAAATTCAGGCAGAAGGTTAATTCTTTTTTCGAGCGCAAGAAGGCGATGGGCAAATAATTGGTAAGCAGTTGCGAAAATAAGTGGTAGCCATGCATCGATGTTATGTTGATCCTTCAATCTGGAATGAATCCGAAATTCACCTGCCATCAGATACTGAACACCATCTTGTAAATGTTCTTCGTGTTTCCGAGGGGGAAATGGTTGAGGTTTTTGATGGAAAAGGGCGTCATGGTTCTGCCCAAGTGGATGTCGCCAGGGGGCGCAAGGCTATTCTGAAACTCAGTGGCAGCGAACTTTCTCCCAAGCCCGGTTTTTCGATCTCATTGATGCAGGCCTTGCCAAAAGGCTCACGGATGGATTTGATTGTTGAGAAGGCAACGGAATTGGGGGTTTCGTCTATTTACCCGGTAATGACGGAGCGGGTTGTTGTGAGGATAAACGACAGGGAAAAAAGAGAAGAGCGCAGGGATCGCTGGCAGAGAATAGCAATAAGGGCGGCAGAACAGTGCGGGGTTAACTGGGTTCCAGAGGTTAAGCCTCTGGATGATTTGAGTCGCATTGTTTCAATGGGTCAGAATTTTGATCTATTTCTTGTCGGTGCACTAACGGGGGATGCACAGCCTTTGCATGAAGTGATGAACAGGGTTGTTGCTGAAAAGAAACGTTCGGCTGTTCTGCTTGTTGGCCCTGAAGGTGATTTGACCCAGCTGGAATTGAAATTGTCGATGGATGCCGGCGCCATCCCTGTCAGTTTTGGCGCAAATGTTTTCAGGGTTGAGACGGCTGCCATATTCGGCATCAGCGTTCTGGCTTATGAGTTCTCTTCACTTATGGGGATGAGGAATCTTAACGGATAAGGTTCAGTATGTTGTTGTTTGCAGGGGTATGTTTTGGCCTGATATTATTGAACCTCTGATCCTGGTTGATGGCCTGAACTGCAAGCGTTCCTCCGCTTCTGGCTGCATTCTCCAGGGACTTTGTGGCTGAGTTTGTCTGCTTCATTCCAATCTGAATGGCTGCGAGGTCGAGCCATGCTTTCCAATCCCCGGGCTGAAGCTTCAGATACTTTTCAAGGACAGCAGCCATTTTCTCCATTTGTGATGTCTGCGCATAAAGCCGGGCCATTTCAATGTATGCTTCGGGTGGAGCATTGGATGGGAAATTCTTTGTGCATAAATCCAGAGCCCTGTTCATTCCGTCAAGTTGGTTGATTTTCTGGAATAGCTTTGCACAGTTGAGGTAATAGAAAGCAGGTAGATTGGTGTTGCCGATGATGTTATTCAAGATTGTGACTGTCGTTCCTGGTTGACCTGCCTGAAGATAACAGTCTGCCAGTTCAAAGGCATTCTCAATGCTCATAGTGTTGGCTTTTACATTTTTTTCCAGGGTTGCGATCCGGTCTCCTATCTTTTCGGTTCTATTGACATGATCCATAAATTGGGCAACATTTTTGTTGCCCGGGTCCTGTTTTTTAAATTCAGACATTAGGCGCCGTATATTTTTTGTACGGCCCTGCGACATATACAGTTCGGCCAGGCGGAAATTGGCCTCTGGACTCAAGGGGTAGAGAAGGCGTGATTCATGGAAAGCCCTTTCGGATTCTTCTGGTCGCCTTTCATTAGCAAAGGCGTAGAGTCCGGCGATTGCGCTGCGTAGCTTTGAGAAAGATTTCCTGGCGACAATGTCACGTAGAAATTTATTATTTGAAGTAAGCCTTCGCGTGTACCAGTCCCAGAAGTCCATGTCGTCACTGACCCGCTGCCGGCTGATTTTCGGGACGATATCCCTGTTGATTTTCATTATCAGGCCGTGGGGTTCCATGTATGGATACATCCACCTGATTACGTAGCTTTCTTCGACATAGAAATCGTGTTTGTAGTTGTTATGTTCAAATATCAGCTGGGCGAGTACGCCATTGATTTCCATGACACCCATGGCGCCGCTGATCTGGACACGGCCATTTTCAATTTTTATATCGGCATTGGGTGGTCTTTTCCCTGTTCGTACATCTTCCACATAGCGTGTGAAAGCCCCTGCGCTGTCAGTTTGAGCCGGGATCCATATCTGGTTCCCATAAAGGTCACGCATTACGTTCATGTATGTGTTATCTGCCAGCGCATTCTGGGTTATCAGGAATACGTCTTCTCTTACTCTGGCAGAGTAGATCATGTACGTGGGCACAAAACGTCCCGGGTCTGTGCCGCCGAAGAAGACAGCGTTTGTTCCCATTTCCGGGGGAAATGTCGGGTTTGGGAGCGGTTCTTCGTCAGAGGAGAGTTCTTCGTTTATGGCGTCGGCGCCGCGAAGCTGATAGTTTCCGAACTGCCATCCGAAGTCATGGCCATTTTGTTCAGCTCCTCCCACAATTCTGATCTGTTCCCTGTTGAAAGCGTTTTCTTTCAGTGGGATGATCGGCAGTAAAGCCGCAATGGCTATCCCTGAGAAAACGATAATCTTTCTTCCTTTGAAGAATGTTGCCACAATTGTGAGGCCGAAAATTATTCCGTATCCGATCCAGAATGCATATAGCGCGTGGGATGAAATGAATTTCACCCGTTGAATGAAGTAGTCCTGTATGTCGCCTTTCGGGTTGGCGAGGGCAATGAAAAGAATGCTCATAACGAGGAAGCTGCAGAGTGTTGACGCGATCCATTTCTGTGAGTCCGTGTCAATGGAAAGGCGCAGTTCAGTTCTGGTCCGATGGAGAATGGCGGCGATCAGGAAAAGAGCGGGAGGGGCAATGGCCAGCAGTAACACACCTGTACCCTTCATCATGGCCGCGTGCAACTGATCCGGTGGTATTGCCTGAGTTGCCTGGCGGATTGGAGCGATTATTGCGGCCAGTTGTACGGCCAGCATAACTTCAAACATCAGAAAGATTCCAATTATGATTGCAAGGACGGTGAGTATCGTAAGTCTTTCTGAGAAAGGAGCTTCTTCGTTGCGGAGATGTGACGAAAATACATCAATCTGGCTTGTAAAAAGGGTGATAACTCCGACGCCTTGAATAAGGATCAGGAATCCGAGAAGGCTCTTGTATGTGGATGAAATGATCGGGATGCCGGTACTTAGGATAAGTTCCTCGGCAACAATCAATGCCGTGATAAGTAAGAATAGAGGGATTGCCAGGTTGATAGCCTTTATCTTACGGCCTGCCAAGTTCATTTCCCAGGTTACGAAAGGTAACAATCCCAGAGGTGCAATGAGCAGTGTGAATTGTCCCCTGAGATCGGAAAGATATGCCCCGATCTGGTGGATGAATTGCATTGAGAAAATATCTGTTGGAGAAATACGTTCGTACTGGCCTCGTGTGATTGCGTGGATGAAGCCTTCGAATGTTCTGGGGTATCCCCAGTTCATGGGGGGATTTGTTTCAGACGAGAGTGGCATGTAACCGTAAACAGCCAGGCCTAATTCCATGCCCAGAATGGAGAATGCAACTGTTTTTCCGTTGGGCAGAAAATAGTAAATGAGGGCAATAGCAAGAAGGTTTAGTGTGAGATAAATGAAGCAGGTGAAGTGCGTGGGGTGCAGAAGAGGGGGGAGCGAAACGGATTTAATGGCCATCAATATATAATCCAGCGGGCTTGTCGGATTGGGAATATCCTGCCAGTTATTTGACTTGATTAGAATGAAAACACATAAGAATGGAATGCTGGCCACGACAAAATCCCTGAATAGTGTAGTGTTGCGTAATAGTACGATAATTACCAGTGCTGGCAACATGAGCAGAAGAGCCTGGTAGTTTGTCAATCCTACGCCGAAAACGAAACTCAGAATTATCAAGGTGGAATCGCTTTGTTTTTTAATCCATGCATAGGCAAGGATCATTACCAGGGCGAGGAACAGGGAGTTCAGGGTATAAGCTTCGACGATTACCGATTGAGACCAGTTGACCGGACTGAATGCAAAAAGCAGACTTCCCGTTACTCCGCCTACCCAGCAGAAGACGTTCTCTGTCGATTCGCTTATATCCCTGGTTCTGCTTTTCAGCTGGCTGATGATATCCTGACCTGATCTGCAGATGAGCATTGCCGTTATTCCGGACGCTAGCGCTCCGAATACTGCGGAGGCCAGGGAGATACTCCATGCTGGATTTGGTTGTCCCCTGAAGGTTACAAATGAGAATACCTTGGTGAAGACCCAAACAAGCATTGTCCATATTGGGTATCCCGGGGGGTGAGGGACTCCAAGATAAGCACCTGCGGTTGCCAGTTCCCCGCAATCTTCCATGGTTACGGTTGGTGCCAGAGTGTAGAAATATACGGCGAAGGAAATAAGAAAAGCAGTCCAGAAAGAACTCCAGTCACGCCTGCTGAAGAAGCTGCGGTTATCTGCAACAAATGTTGTTGAGGAGTTCTGTTCCATAGTAAAATCGGTAATTATCGGGAGATGAAGAAGGAAACGCAAGCTATTTTGCCGTATAGGGGTCAGAGATCGAGCAGGAATATAGCAAGGATCGAGAGTGCGTACAGGGAGAGATTCGCCAGAATGGGAATATCGGTGAGCAGTATCATTTCAGGGCGATCTCCTTTCTCATGCCGATATACGAGGTCAAGATATCTGAAAATTCCGAAAACGACGAACGGTATAGTGAATCCAAGTGAATGTGTCCCGAACTTTTCGACTGTTTTTGGCCAGAGAGTATAGATTGCATATACGACGATGGCGGCAGCGCTGGTGATTGCGATGAGTTGATCAAGGAGATGCTTGTCGTATTTCTCCAGGCTTGGCCTGTGTGTGTCGCTGAGGAAATTCTTTTCGTGCCTTCTTTTACAGAGTGCAAGAAACAGGGCGAGAAGAAATGTGCATAAGAGCAGCCAGGGGGAAATTGTTACCCCCTGGAGAGCCACTGCACCGGCGATTGCACGGAGGACGAAACCGATCGCTATGACAAAAATGTCGACCAGCGCAACTTGTTTGAGTCCATGGCTGTATATAATCTGCATTATAACGTATGCCGCGAGTACAGCAGTGAATTGATAAGGCAGCAAAAGTGATGCAGTCAGTCCGCCTGCGAGACAGAGAAATACAAGTGTCCAGGCTTGTGGAAGCGGGATAATTCCAGCGGCCAGCGGGCGAAACTTTTTGACGGGGTGAGTACGGTCAAGATCAATGTCTTTAATGTCGTTCAGCAAGTATATTCCACCGGAAATAATGCAGAAAAGAAATGCAGCGTAAAGTACTTTTATAAAGTCGATAAATTCAAATGGTTGTGCTCTCGAACGGTCCCATAAAGCGAAAAAGAATGCCGCGAGGACGATAATGTTTTTTGTCCACTGACTTGGCCTGAGTGCTCTTGTTATGTCGGCAATTCCTGGCCTTTTTTGTTGTACGGGTTGTTGAGTATTGCCTGAACTGTTTTCGTTCATCAGGAATTTGTCCTTGGGGTTCGGCGAAAGCTGTTTCGCATGGCAAGTTTCCAGACTTCCCACAATGCCTCGCTAACGATTCCTGTGTTCATCTTGGAGTAGCCTGACCGGCGATCAACAAATGTAATGGGTATTTCTGCAATCCTGAATCCCCGGAGCCATGCGTTATATTTCATTTCGATCTGGAATGAATATCCATTTGAGTCGATAGTATCCAGATCAATTGATGTCAGCACCTCTTTCCGGTAACATTTGAATCCACCAGTGGGGTCACTTATGGGCATACCTGTAATCAACCGCACATAAATGGATGCACTTTTGCTTAAAATAAGCCGACTCAACGGCCAGTTCGTAATACGAATTCCGTGCATGTACCGGGACCCAAGAACTAGGTCGGCATTTTCGGCGGCCTTAAGAAAATTCGGAATTTCTGCGGGGTCATGGGAAAAATCGGCATCCATTTCGAAGATAAAGTCATAACCATTTTCAATTGCCCACTTGAACCCAGTAATATAGGCTCGGCCCAGTCCTGACTTTCCTGGCCGATGAATTACGTTGATTCTTTTGTCTTCAGTATGCATTTCATCAATGATTTTGCCGGTCCCATCAGGAGAATTGTCGTCAACAAACAGTATATTCAGGTCCGATTTGACTCCCAAAAGTGCCTCGGAAATGGGGCGCACATTGTTTTTTTCGTCATATGTAGGAATTATGATTAACGCTTTCTTCATGTGCTCATATTATGGGAACGAAGGGATTTTTCGCAAGTATGAACATGAATCCCATGCCTATTTTGTTCTTTTTTGAACATTGCAATTTGCGGCGAATAAGATGTCAAGAAATTGTAAAGAAACGGGGTGGAAATATAAGCTTTTTTACAGGTAAAAGGGTTGTTTTTGCACATGGCATAAAGTATAATTTTTATAAGATATGGGGCGTTATTGTGTGATGAGAAACTGGCGTAGATATTTAGTATTTATTGCTGTCCTTTTGAGCCTTCCTTTTTCCTGTAAAGCTGTTGATGGGCTATGGACAAGAACCTGGGAAAACAGGCCTTGGACGGATGGCGGCTGCTGGTCGTCGGGTGTAATCGCTAATGGTGCTGGCGGTACGGCTTTCTTTAATTTCGGCGATATAAACGGGCAAAGAACGGTTTTTCTGAATGCAAACCGAACGATAGGCAATATTTTATTTCTGGACTATATAAATACCGGTAGTGACTGGTTCCTTGACCGTGGCAGTCCTGCTGGGATTCTATCTTTGGATGTTTATTCCGGTGTACCGACCATTTCCACGCTTCAGAACCGTTCGGCAACAATAGCGGCCCCGATTAATGGAGCAAAAGGTTTTGAAAAGAAGGGGTTTGGTACTCTTGTTCTTGCAGCTACGAATCTCTATACCGGAACAACTATTGCCAGTGCCGGTACTTTGATGCTTGATTTCAGCCAGTCGCTTTCCCCTGCCAATAATATTATACCGTCGGCTTGTCCTCTTGTGATGAATGGCGGGGCCATGCTGATGGTTAATGGCAGTAACTCCATGGCGAATAGCCAGACATTTGCGGGAATGACCATAAGTAACGCTCATTGTTCCCTTACCGCCGTGAGCGGGACAGATGGATCAATGACTTTGAATCCGGGTGGAATTGTGCGGCAGGATTTTGCATCGATTAATTTTAATCCACCGGCGAGCGGCGGCATAACGATAACGAACCTGAATATAAACGGCATAATCGGTTGCTTTGCCACGGTTAATTCCAACAGCTGGGCCGCAAATAACGGTGCTAACAAGGTTGTGGCGTATACAGGTTATAAGACGGATACCTGGAATTCCGTCTACAATGTCGATGTTTCGACGAATCGTTCAGTGACGAATGAAACCTGCAATACCTTGCGATTCAATACCAATCTGGTACGAACTCTCACGCTTGTGGGAACCAACACAATAACGTCTAGCGGAGTATTGTTTGCATCAACAACAGCCAACGGATCATCGCTGGTTGATGGATTCCTTACAGCCGGGAATGGGGAATTGGTCATAACCGACAACAGAAGTGTTGATCGCCGCTCTGTGGTGTCTTCAACTATCGGGTCGAAGATCATAAACAACGGCATCACACCGCTTGCCCTGCGTATTGTGGGGCATGGCGGTTACTGGTGGGCTAACTATGGGAGTGGTGCAAGCCTTACTGCTTTGACAAACCTGAACAACACTTATACGGGTGGTACTTTCCTTTACGGTGGCGGTCTATACCTTAATTCAGACACTTCTTTGGGGCCTGTGCCTGCTACGCAAAGCACCAACCTGACAGCAGCAAGCGGGATGTGCTGGCTGAAATCTCGGTATGCGATTGCCTTGCATACGAACAGGATTATAGAAGTTCGTTCGAATGCAACTCTTGTTGTAGATGGTGGCAACATTATAACGATTAATGGACCGATAACAGGCGGAGGCGTTTTGATGGGGCCGCCGAACTATGGCGGTTACGTGATACTTAATGGTACTAATTCCATTGCAACGATCATGGCCAATAACGCCGGGCTGCGAATGACCGAAGGTGTCGGATTGCCATCGTCAGCAAATCTACTGTTGTCTGGTAATGGAGGTGACCAGGGAATTGTTGAGATGTCAGGCACGTTCACACGTTCACTTGGTTATGGGCCTGGGCAGGTCGCGTGGGGCAGTCCCATTTATAATTATTACGGTGGTGGTTTTTCTGCTGTTGGTGGTCCTTTGACCGTGAACATCGGTGGAAGCGGCTCCAACCTTGTCTGGGGCCAGCAGTATTTCAACATGGGTAATAATTATCTGCAGTTAGGGAACCCAAGCAATACGCACACCCTGACGTGGGTTAATCCGATGAATTTGAATACTCTCGGTGGAACGAGGTGGATCTACGTGCGTGGAACTGCCATTGTCGAAGGGGTTATTTCGGGTAATTCCAGTTGGCTGGGCAAGAACCTGTCTGGAACGCTGATTCTCTCTGCAACTAATACGTACAGCGGTGGAACGAGACTGGATTCGGGAGCCATTAATATTAGTTTTGATGACGCGCTTGGAGCAGTGCCTCTTAGCCCGGCAATTAACATCAGGTACTACGGTAATGCTTCTTTGCAGGCTGGTGCTGATCTCAGTCTTGCTACAAACCGTAACCTCTGGATGAACAACAACATCACTGCTACTCTTGATTCCAGTAATTACCTGATGACTGTGAATGGAGCGATAAGCGGGTTTGGAGGGGTAATTA
>Ga0156394_1125_pt3 | contig 11346 bp, 11 predicted proteins | sample RifOxyA3_FD_108038 | JGI IMG/M metagenome (GOLD analysis project Ga0156394, IMG submission 108038) | Lentisphaerae bacterium RIFOXYA12_FULL_48_11 | reverse complement strand
TATTCCCGACAAGTTTATCGTCATCAACAACAAGGGCTTTCTTTTCCAATATAATCATTGTCTTTCTCGTCCTGCCTCACTTATATCTTCAACCCCGACTTTGCTTTTCTCGCCAAGTGATGCCATTAACAATGCTGTGTCGCACAGGGCGTTTATTTCACGGGGATTCCCTTTGCTTAGCTTTTCCACTTCAGCAATGGCGTTTTCTTCAAATATGGATATGTTACCGCCGGCTGTTTCCAGCCTGTGCTGCATGTAAAGAGGGATTTCGTCTGGGTTCAGGTGGGGGATGTGGAATTTCAGTCCGATTCTCTGAGTCATCTGCGGGATGGGGCGGAGAATATCGTTTAGCTCTGTCTGTCCTACAAGGATAAGTGTAAGAAGGAACTGTCCTTCAGCCTGATGATTCAGTAACAGACGCAGGTCTTCGAATATGGCGGATGATCCAACGAGCTGTGCTTCGTCAATAATTGCAACACAATGGCGGCTTGCGGCATGGTGCCTGTCTAGAAGATTGTTAAAGGCATGAAGAACTTCATATTTTGACTCAGACTGTATGTTTTCTCCAATCTGGTAGGCTATTTCCCTGGTGAGGTCAATTGCTTCCATGCGAGGATTGCTTATTAATGCGATACGATAGTCGTTTGGGGAAAGCCGTTTGATTACTGTCTGGCAGAGAACACTTTTCCCGCTGCCGTAGTCTCCGGAGATCATTGCCATCGCTTTTTTGGTCTGGATGCAGAAAAGCAGACGTGTTGCTGCTTCTCTGTGCCCTCTCGATTCGTAGAAAAATCGTGGGTCAGGTGCATTTTCAAAAGGCAGGCACTTTAATTTCCAGTATTCCGTATACATATAAACCGTTGATTTTTAAAGTATTGAACAACTGTCCAGGACAAATTCAAAACCCTGCAGGGAAAACGTCGTCTTGTTTACGACGGCGTTGACTTCCTGAAGTAACTTGGTCTTCTCTTCAGATGATATTTTGGTTCCAGACAGGATGATTATTGGAATATTACTGTTATTCTTGTCATCCCTGATCATTTTTACAATGTCCCATCCTGAAGCATCTGGCATAAGAAGGTCCACAACTGCCAGCTGAAAAGCATTATTCTCAAGGACTTGCTTTACTTCTTTACCTCCGGAAAGTGCTATAAAATCGGCACCTCGCTTCTGGACAATTCTGGCAACAATCTCACGAATAAGCTTTTCGTCATCAACAATGAGAATTCGCTTATTTTCATCCATAAACAGTTGACCCCACATCACTAATGAAATGAAGAATTTCCTTTTGTATGTTGATCAAAGACAGTTATAAAGTCAATGCTTCTTTCGCAGGGGATAAGCGCTCAGGCTATAATGGTTTTTGGTTGTTTTTCTGTGAGCCAAGTACTTCCAGAAGGGCAAATATCACATAGATACAAAGGGCCTGAACTAAAAGAGCGATACCCCCGTATGTTCGTGCTTCAAAGAGGGTGATAGCTCCAACACCTATTCCAACGTTTAAAAACCAGATAGCGAGTACGACTTGTCCGCGGCTCAATCCCAGTGCTTCAAGACGATGATGCAGGTGATCCTTCCCCGTGAATTCAATCCAAGATCTGAATGAATTGACTTTTCCCTTCGCAATTCTTGCTATGGTCGTAAATGTCATGTCGTAAATGGGGACCGAAAGAACCAGAATCGGGATAAAAAGGGATACAATAGGATCGTTCTTTGCCCAGCCGCCCTGCACACTTAAGGTTGCCAGGTAAAACCCAAGAAAATTACTGCCTCCATCGCCCAGGAAAATCCTGGCAGGCTTGATATTGTAACTCAGAAAGCACAGTGTTGATCCAAGTATTGCCATGGCACAGAATGCCATCATTTGAGATGAAATGAGGGCGGAAAGGGCGAAATAGATTATGCTTGTTCCTGCTACAAGCCCTGAAACAAGTCCATCCATCCCATCAAGAAAGTTAATAGCATTTGTAATCCCGATTATCCAGATTACCGTAATGATCCATTCAAGATAGAGTCCACCCGGGATCTGAGACAGAAATGTAACATGAATGCCGTCTGCGATAACGATTATGCATGCGGCAAGCTGACTGACCAGCTTTATAGAGGCCGGAACTCCCCGGTAATCGTCCAGCAACCCAATAATTAAAATCAAAGTAGAAGCAATAAGGATAGCTTTGACGTTAGGCATCACGTAATTGAAACTGGTGGCGATGAGTAGTGCTATGATTACGCCGAAGTATACAGACATTCCTCCCCAGCGCGGCGTCGGCACGGAATGAATACGTCTATCGCTCGGCTGATCCATCGCCCCGAGTTTTTCGGCAAGTTTGATTATGAGCGGTGTGGTTAAATAAACAATGCAAACAGAGCTGACAAAAATTATGATCAATATCATAATAAATATTGGTATTGGTATTGCGTAAGTGATGGCTAGCAGGGCAAGACACAACAAGATAAGTACATGCCCGAGCATTTTCCCTGTGAAGTTCATTTCATATCCATTGGCTTAAATTTTTAACGCGCTACCATTCAGCATATTAGAAAATACATTTCATTCTGCTAAGAGTTCGGGCAAAACACGACAAATCCGTCTTATTTCTCTTCTGGTTAGACCAGGATATAATGGCACGGAGAGCAGGGTTCGTTCAAGCATTTCGGCGTTGGGGCAGTGGCCGCCAATGGAGTGGTGCAAGGCCTGCCATGTTGGTTTGTTACAGGATATTCCGGCTTTTAGTGATTTCTGTAAAATTGATTGAAGATTCTTCTGTCGTGATGCCAGATATCTGAAGCAGACACACTGCGGATTGGAGGATTTTAAGCGAAAGGAATTGTTTCCAAGTGCCTGATCAAACTTCTCGGCTATGGAAGAGCGTTGCCTGATATTGGCCTGCAGGCTGGAAAGTTTGGCCACGGCAAGGGTTGCACTTATATCGGTCATTTTAAAGTTGAATGCTTTCGCTCTGGGACGTTGCTTGTCGCAATCTCGTAAACTTCTGATTATTTCTGCAGTCTTGCTATGCTTCGTAATGCAAGCTCCGCCTTCACCTGCGGGAACCAGTTTTGTTGCGTAAAACGATAGAATTGCGATGTCACCCTTTGTGCCTGTCAATGTGCCGTCCGGATAGTGTCCACCAATTGCCTGTGCGCAGTCTTCAATAAGCGGTATACCTGTTTTCTTTATGGAGCCGATGTTGGCAAGAAAACCGAACATGTGCGGGACAATCAAGGCTGCGGTTTTCTCGTCAATGAGAGGATCTATGGTTGAAACATCAATATTGACTGAGTTCTCTCCACTGTCTGCGCAGATTGCTGTGGCGCCAGAGAGATTAACGGCGGCGTAAAGACTGTTACATGTGTACGAGGGGATTATTACCTTGTGCCCTGCCTTTATTCCCAGTGCCAGTAATGAAAGATAGAGTGCCGCTGTTCCTGAAGATACGACAACGGCTTCTGCACCGTTGTACATGCGGGAGAGCTTTGCTTCAAGTTTCTGAACTTCTGAGCCCTGCGAAAGGTGACGTTTTCCAAGTGCAGTAACAACGGCTCTTATTTCTTTGCCGCTTATATCAGGTCTTGAATGTGGAATCATGCCATTGATTTCTTATGTGATACTCATCAGGTATCTAAGTGGTTTGAAGGCTTCTGCATATCTTACCTTTGCCATAAATCCGTAATATGCGGCAAGGGCGTTTACGCTTTCAAGTATATCAAGGCCGGTAGGGTATTTCTTGCTTACCTGCGATTTGTGACACGCAAGCAGCTTGCACTTGCCTTTGAGGGTAGTTCCTATGTCCGTATAGGTGTCGGGCAGGAAATCAATGGATGTGTAATCGTGATAAAAGAGAACCCTTCCGATGTACCTGCAGGCTGTGATTGCAGAACTTGCCAGCGCCTGGTGGTCCTGGTGTGCATCATTTGGAGCATTTACAAAAACAATGTCAGGTGAAGCTTTCTTTAACATGCCCTCGATTGATGTGATAAGTGCGCGGTTCTGTTCCAGATGTGTATCCTGGAAGCCACCCCAGAAGATATCTGATGCACCCATGAGGGCTGCAGCTTTTTCCTGTTCGGCTATGCGGTTAGTGTTGGTTGTTGCAGACCCATCAGTCATTACGCCAAGATATACCTTATGTTTGTTTGCCACCGCGGTTAGAAGTGTTCCTCCACAGCCGTATTCGATATCGTCAGGGTGGGCTCCTAGAGCAAGTATATTCATGTTGATATCTTCCACATTTATAATCTCAGTATTTTTCTTCCCTGTTCGCCGCCTCCGCAGTTCATTAATCCATCGAGAGCAGACAGGTGCGACAGGAACTCAGGCGCCTGTTTTCGGTCATCATAACACTGCGGATAAACCGGGTGCAAGTATTCTTGAAACTCGATGTTAAGGCCTGATTTCCTGAACTGCTCCATGTCGAGGTAGTCATGTGCGCCTGCCCCGGACAGATAGGTGTCAGCACCGACATGTCGGCAAATGTCTATCAGCCGGCCTGTAGGGTCCATGCTGAAGTCGGGCAGTTTCGAACAGACGAGAAGTTTTGTTTTTATTTCGAAACAATTGATTAGCCATTCCACTGTGGCCTGGTTAATTCCGGCAAGATATGACCAGTCAGACTGGATGATTTCAAATAAACGCGGAGTGAAAACCTTGAAAAAAGGAGCTTTCCCATAGCTGTATTCGATCGATGAGATAACCTTCTTCCTCCATCTTGGATCATTGGCGATCAGTGTCTGGTTGATCGTGTCGCCAAACTTGAAGCTGACAGGTATTGTAAGCCATTTTGCTTCATTGCCGATACGGATTCTGTTCCTGTTCTGGTATTCATTCTTCTTGTATTGCACGTTGTCCAGGAAGACAAATACATCACATGAACTGATCTTGTTAAGATAACCAAGCCAGGGCAGAAACTGAGGTTGGTGAATGGCGCATTTCATTGTCAGGAGAATACAGAATACAGAATACAGAATCCAGAAGGAATGTCATCCTGGCCATTATTTGGATGTCGATCAAATATGCCGATGCTTCTCAAGAACAGTCCGGTATACGTCGGCTATCTGCTGAACCATTGTGCTTTGGTCATATTCAGGGAAGACTGATTTGGCGGCGTTCCGGCCTATTTCCTTCATTGTCACTCTGTCGGATTCCACTCTTTTCAGGGCGGCGGACAATGCGTCGATATTTTCTCCAGGGACAAGTATTCCGTTTCTGCCGTCTGATATAAGCGAAGGAACGCCACCCACTGATGTTCCTATGGTCGGAATTCCTGCAGCCATTGCTTCGATGAAAACACGCCCCATTCCTTCATTCCTGCTGGCCAGCACGAAAGTATTTGCCGCAGACAGGGCAGGGCGGATATCGGGCATGCTTCCTGTAAATCTAATGTTTTCTCCGACAGGAGATTGCGAAGCAATTGATTCCAGCCTCTTGCGTTCATCGCCATCTCCAACTATTGCGAGGTAAACGGGCTGTTGTGTAAACCGTGTTTTGATGAATGCATTAATCAGGATATCGAAACCTTTTACTGGGACCAGTCTGCCGATGGAGATGAAAAGAAAAGCTCTTTCCGGAATGCTGTATTGCCGGCGGAATCTTGTACCCTCAGCGGCATCGATGTTTGTCAACGATGAAAGAGGGACTCCGCTGTGTATCGTTACATATTGTTCGGTCTTTCCTATTCCGTTTTCAAGAGATTCAGAAGTTTCGATGTCCGTGAGGGAAATTATTTTATCTGTATGTTTGGCCATCATTCTTTCCATGTAAATGAACAGCCATGTCAAAATTGGGCCAAAGTAACCATAGAAAATATGTCCATGCGGAGTATGAATAGAAGGTTTTTTGCAGGCGTGTGAAGCCATGCGGCCAAGAACACCTGCTTTCGATGTGTGCGTATGAATCAGATCAAAATGGCCATCTCTTATAATATTTCTGAGCTGTCTCATTGCCTGCCAGTCTTTTAGCGGGGATGGGTTTCTTACGAGGTTTGGAATCAAGAATTGTTTGATATTCAATTTATCCAGAAGATGTCGCACAGTACGATCTGGATCATGCGTTGGGCCATATGCGAGAAAAGTATCGAATCCGTGTTTGCGTAATTGGTCTGCACTTACTATCGTATTGGTGGCTGACCCGCCTGGATCAAGGCGGGTGATCACATGCAGTATTTTTGGCATCTGTGCTGTCATGAGAACTGAAACATATTGCACTATATTAATGGCGCTTGCCAGTTTTTCGTTGTGTCAATCATTTGCTGCCGACGATGAATGGATCTCGGGAGAAAGTGAAAAGCAGTTTTCCTGTATAGTCCATGCTCATAGCAAGTTTTCGGGTGAGGGGGCTTATTCGCTACCTGAGTTGACGGAAGTTGCCAAAAAGTACGATATCGATGCCGTATTCCTGACTGATAACCTGACGTACACCCTTACATATGGGCTTCCGCCATTACGACATATATTCTGGGTAAATTATTCGCTTGGAAGTGTTCTCAGGGGCGGTGCTGCAACCTATCTTCATGGAATAGCCTCTGAAAATACAAGGCAGTCAGACGTGTTGTATATCCCTGGAGTTGAGGTGTGTCCCCGCTTCTACTGGGTAGGATCCCTTCTTGGGACGAACCTGGTATGTCATGATAATCAACGTAACCTCATGGTCCTTGGGACTTATGATAAGGACGTTATTAATGGAATTCCGGAAGCGTGCGGTTATATGTGGGGCAAGAATCCGTTTTTGATTCTTTTGACAAGGGGTACGCTACTGTTTTTTCTTTTCGGCTTAACCGGCTTTTTCTTTCTCCCTCGAATCCTGGCCGCCAGTTCTGGATATGGAATGGAAACTATCAGACGGGCATTTGTTATAGGGGTTATACTTCCTTCTCTGGTTTTGATGATTATCGTTAACCTGCTGGCTTCAGCTGTACATTCTCTTCAGATTTATGAGAGGAATGAAGATTACCTGTATGAGAAGAAGACTCTCAAATACATGGAAAAACATGATCTCTTATGTTATTGGGCGCATCCGGAAGCTTTCGATGACCAGGACTTCAGTCGTTACCGCTTCCATATACGGACAGATCCTTATCCAAACATACTTTCTGCAACCAGTGGCTATAGTGGCTTTGGGGGTGTTTATGAGGATAAAAACACTCTGATCGATCCAGGTGCAGCATGGGACAGTCTTCTTCTTGATTATATTGACGGAAAAAAGCTCAAACCTGTCTGGGCTTTCGGAGAGATGCTTTATCATTATGAAGGTCAGGCTGGCAAAAAGCTGGGAAATATTGAAACTGTTGTGTGGGCGAACGCAAAGACAGCTGATCTGTTATTAAAGGCCATCAGGAACGGAAAATTTTATGCGCGTCAAAATGCAACAAATCAGTCGCTTATCCTGAATAAATGGATGATCCGTTCTGTGAAGGATGGCAACAAGGAAGTATTCGCCTCAATCACCTCGCGAGTGCCGGGCGAAAAAGTCAGTATTCAGCTGATTTGCAATGGCAATGTCGTTCATAAGTCGGCCGACGTGATTACACCGGTGGAGTTATCTTTCCCGATCATTCCAATAAACGATTATTCAAAATCTTACTACCGCCTTATGGTTTCGGGAAAGGCTCCACTGAGGCTTGTGTCCAATCCGCTCTTTACTTCGTTATCAAGTCGTTGACGGTTTCTGTACGTTCTTTTGTCTTTTTGAATCCCTTGTCACCTTCTTTGATTGCTCCAAAACCACCGTGGACAAGGATAACAATCCCAGCTGCGGCTCCGATACTCAGAAGAGATGCAAAAATAGCTGGGAAATATTTCATTTTAAGCAGAAGACAAGTCATGGGGGCAACGATAGCAATCAGTATTATTGAGGAGGACGCAATAGGGGCCCACTTGATCAGTAAGGCGTTCTTGATCGTCGGTGCGAGATAAATATTGAATGCAATGACAGCTGCCAATGCGAGAAGAAGACCTGTTCCTACGACTGTAAGAGCCCTGCCGTTGTCAGCCATAGTTGCTCCAAATGCTTTTCCTATCCACCGTAGGACAATCATGGCTGAGAAAATGGCTGCCGCAAGACAAACAGCGATTTCAATGTCAGATGCCTGCCCTGAATTTCCGAGCAACAATTTAATTATTTTTAAAGCTTCATTTGTCCATATGTTCATTTGCTATAGGCTCCTTGTGATTGATCATCTTGCGTTCAATAATATTCTTTCTTTGCGTATCTTGTCGATAGTGAAAAAATAGGCTTTGCAGTTGTTTTTCCTGATGTTTTTACATAATATAAATATAAGTAGTCTGATTCTAAATAATGCTCTAGGTTTGGAAAAAAATGGAAGATTCAGATAATAACATGAAAACAGGTGGTTCGGCATGTTCTTTTGCGGATGCCGAAAAGCTAGTCAGGGGAATGGGCCTGATTTTCAGCAATACATTCCTTTATGGCCCCACACACAGTGTCACCAGGAAGGCAATGGATGACTGTTACATTCATCTGACGGAGTTGATGGGGAAATGTGAGGAAGTTGTTATTACGGTTTCTGATGAAGGTCTTGTTGTTGAAGGGCATACAATCGAACAGAAGAATCCGCTTGTTCGTATGTTCGTGACCCAGATTGGGAGCCTTGAAATAAGTACTTTCTCTCTGACGCGTGGCATGACCAAGGAGAAATTTGACGATTTGATGGAGGTGATGAACGCGAAGCCTGAAGAACTGAAACAACTGGGTGGGTTTGTTTCGGTCATCAACGTAAGCGGTCTGGACAATATTAAAGTTAAGAAAGTCACATACCGCCAGGTCGAGGAACACGAAGAAATTGTTGATAAGACAACAGTTGAAAAGGCTGCTGTTGCAGATGCCGCGGCGAAGATGGCAAATGTTGCAGAAATTATGGCTTTTCTTGGAGGGGACTCGCATGGCGATCAGGAAGTGGCGATAAAGGCTGTTCAAAGTGTTTCTTCGGATTCCCAGCAGCTTGCAGACTTGATCATGCAGGCGGCTGAAATTCACAAGGAATCCTCGGCCATAGATGATGCAAAGTCATTTTCCAAGCTGGTCATTGACTGTCTCAAGCGTGCGTACGAAGGCCTGCTTAAAGATCCGTCCATCAAGACTCAGAAAGGCAAGAAGAACCTTGCCCGTACTCTGCTTACTCTTGAAGAGCAGATGCTGAAAAAAATGAACGATCTTGCACCGGGTGGTTTAAGCGATGAAGATACGCGTGCTATTACCGAGACCATTGAGGAAATGAACGATGAGCTCAAGATTGATTCGCTCACTGATGAATTCATCAAGAAAAAGAGTGCGGCAAAGGCGAGCGAGGAACGTATCCTCAAATATCTGAAAAAGCGGGGTTTGGAAAATATTGATGAAGCAGATTTGAAAGATAAGCTCGAAGAGTCCGGTTTGTCCATGGATGAATGGCAGGAAATGCTTTTAAAAAGTGGCGTTCGAGGCGGAGGCGGAAGCGGCGATAAGGAAGGAGATGACGTAATTGGTGTTGGTTCTGCTGTCGGGCATCTTGCCGCTCTTCTTGTCAAAATGGAGGAAAAGTTTGCCAAGAAAAGACCTGCTGAAGGCGGTGTTGTCGATGCTGGTGAGTTTGCGGATACATTGAAGGAAGTGGATAAGGAAGTTACCAGCCTTGTTGTAAAGGCTGGAAGAAAAATTGATGCTATTGTGGAGACAGTAAAGGCCGACAGGGAGGCAGAAAAAAAAGGGCAGCAGCCTTCTATGCCTCGTGCAAAATTGATGGAAATACTGGCTGAAGCCGTTCAGGAATTGTGTCAGCCTCTGGCGGTAATTAACTGTTCTCTGGATATGATGCGGTCTAATGTCCTGGGGCCAGTGAATCCTCAACAGAAAGAAATGTTGGACCTGGCCTCTTCTAATGGAGAGAGGGTTGTTACTCTTGTTAACAAGTTGATGGAGATATCCGGTGTCCCGAAGACCCTGCAGCCTGATGCGAAGATTCAATCTTCGCTCTACTGATGTCCTCTCGCGATTATACAGGCTTTGATATGAATAATAATGAAGAAATAGGCATAAAAGACGAGAACGCAAAAACGATGCGTATCGATATTCACCCTGATTTTCTTGGTGAATCTCTGGCCAGGAAGAACCGTGAATCCAGGACGGAGATTAAAAGTGACACTCTTGTAATGACGGCTGGCAAAGTTAAAGAATGCAGGCGGAGCCATGAATACGAGAAGCTGCTTCAGAGTATCTACGATGCTGTTTTGATTACCGACGTCAGGGGCAGGATAATCGATTTCAATTTCAGGGCTGTTGATTTTATGCTGTGTGATGAATCAGAGCTGGCGGGGGCCAATATTCTCGGTTTGATTTCGGGTGCGGATGAATCCCTGTTGATGGCTATCAGGAAAAACCTTCAGGATCACCGGTATACATTGATTGAGGCTTTCTGTGTCCGGCGCGACAAATCTACTTTTCCCGCTGAGGTCGCAGTTAATAAGATCGACCTGGACAAGGATGGACAGCTTTGTTTCTTTGTAAGAGATGTTTCGGTGCGAAAACGTGCACAGGACGCTCTGGAAGATGCGTTTAGAAGACTTGAGGAACATGATCGAGCAAAGTCGCAATTCGTATCGAATGTATCGCATGAACTGAGGACACCTCTGACTTCTATGATTTACGCAGTTGCCAATATGCTGGGTGGTGTCGCTGGTCCGATTTCAGACGGTATCAGGAAATACCTTGAACTTTTAAACGGTGACTGCAAGAGGCTTCTTGGAACGGTGAATGATATTCTCGATTTAAGAAAAATTGAAATGCGGACATTTACGCTGGCCAAAGCCAGGGTACCTTTTTACAGGATTGTCAACAGGAGTGCTGAGTCCTTGCGTGTGCAGGCAGAGCAGCGGAATGTAAAGTTGATTATTCATCCACCCAGGGCGGCATGGTTTGTTGAATCTGATGCACAGAAATTCGAGCGGGTGATTGTTAATGTTGTGGGGAATGCCGTGAAATTCACCCAGAACGGTGGCTCGGTTACGGTCACTGTGTCTGACGATCTGGAAAAGGCCGGGCATGTCCAGGTTATAGTCCGTGATACTGGGATAGGTATTCCTGTCGAGGCTCTTGAGAAAGTTATGGAACGGTATTTTACCGTTGGGGAACAGGCATGTGGAACGGGGTTAGGACTGGCAATATCAAAAGAGATTGTCGAAATGCACGGAGGCAGCATAAAGATCGTCAGCCCGCCGCCGGATGGTGGGTCAGGAACTGTAGTTTATATAAGCATGCCCACGGCCGAGGCTCCGGAAATATTGATTGTTGATGATGATCCGGCAATTCTTGACCTGCTGGAACAGCAGGTCATCTCACAGGGATACCGGATTGCG